>Ga0209754_1000019_pt1 | contig 246817 bp, 202 predicted proteins | sample MesohylBB_FD_187295 | JGI IMG/M metagenome (GOLD analysis project Ga0209754, IMG submission 187295) | Host-associated microbial community of the marine sponge Aplysina aerophoba from Gulf of Piran - sponge mesohyl, lysed by bead beating... | ecosystem: Host-associated > Porifera > Sponge >... | reverse complement strand
TCGATAAGTTCTTGACGCTCAGTTGCACTCAGTTCAAGTTTATGGTGTTTTGCCATGATAAAATACCTCCTTACACAACAGTATAACACAAAAATAAAAATTACCGATTTAATAAATTAATCTTCATACAGATTGTGCTACATAGGTAGCAACTTAGGTATAAATAGTGAACTATACTATTAACTTTACATTTGATATGTAGAAGGATTTCCAATTACCGAACTTCATAATGCTCCATCGCGACCAGGAGGTCGCTCCTACAGAAGACTCGGTAGAACGTTATTTATCAGCCACCTCAATTAAAACATTTGATATGTAGAAGGATTTCCAATTACCGACCTGCATAATGCTCCATCGCGACCGGGAAATCAACGGTATGAATGCCATTAAGGCATTCCCCCAAATCAACGCCGAATACGCCAAATCAACGGTATGAATGCCATTTAGGCATTCCCCGTGTGGTATTCGGCGGGTCGCTCCTACAGAAGAGGGGTTAGCATATTTTCAAAATTCACCAAGATAGAGAGATTTCTCATAGAAAATGAAGACCGATATAAACAAACTCAGAGAATTGATACGTTACCACGAGCGTAAATACTATATTGATGATCAGCCTGAAATAACTGATGCTGCCTTTGACGCGCTTATGCGACAGCTTGAGGAACTTGAAAAAGCATCTGCTGATGACATCCCGTCTGATTCTCCTACGCAACGCGTTGGTGGTGGTGTTGCATTGGGTTCGCGAATACCACATCGTAGCCCTATGCTGAGCCTTGATAACACATTTGGTAAAGACGAGTTGTTGGATTTCGGCAAACGAGTACAGCGTATATTGGAAGACGAACCCGTTGAATACGTTGCTGAGTTAAAGATTGATGGATTAGGGGTTTCTTTACTCTATGAGAATGGTGTTTTAGTGCGGGGTTTAACGCGAGGTGATGGTGAGTTCGGTGAGGATGTATCTGGCAATTTACGGACTATCCGCGCCGTTCCGTTGCGTCTCATTTCAACAGATGATAATCCTGTTCCGCCTGTCTTAGAAGTGCGCGGTGAAGTGTTTATACCAAAACATCTCCTTGACGACATCAACGTCCAACGGGAAGCAGCGGGGGAATCTCCTTTTGCCAATCCTCGCAATGCTGCTGCCGGTTCCGTGCGAACCCAGAATTCAAATGTCACTGCTAAGCGTCCATTAGATATTTTCATCTATTCGCTCAATTATGTTGAAGGACTTGAGGTTCAAACGCATACCGAAGCACTTGTGAAATTGAAAGGTTTTGGTTTCAAGTGCAATCCTTACACCGAACTTCAGAACTCGCTTGAAGATGTGTTTATATATTACAATCAATGGGTGGAAAAACGCGAGGAAATTCCTTATGAGGTTGATGGTATTGTTGTTAAGGTAAACGACATTTCTCAACAGAGGGAACTTGGTTCTACTGCGAAAAGTCCTCGTTGGGCGACTTCGTACAAGTTTCCTGCACATCAGACAATCACAACGATCGAAAAGATTGAGGTGCAGGTTGGGCGGACAGGTGTGTTGACTCCCGTTGCCATTTTGAAACCGGTAAAACTTGCTGGGGCAACGATTACACATGCCACATTACACAACGAACAGGAAATCCGGAATAAAGATATTCGCATTGGTGATACTATTGTTCTTGAACGCGCTGGAGATGTGATTCCCAAAATAAATGATGTGTTGAAGGAAAAAAGGACGGGAGATGAGATAGTTTTCCAATTTCCTGATGTGTGTCCAACATGTGATACACCCGTTCAACGTTCTGAGACAGAGGTTGCAGTCCGATGTGTGAATGCAGGGTGTTCGGCACAATTGAAACGTCGCATTGCACATTATGCTTCTCGGAATTCCCTTGAAATTGAAGGACTTGGTCCGGCAACAGTTAACCAATTAGTGAACAATGATTTGGTTCAAGATGTTGCTGATCTCTACACATTAAAGGTAGAAGAGGTAGGTAAATTGGAGCGGATGGGACCTGGATTGACACATAATCTTCTTCATCAAATTGAGCATAGTAAACAAGCATCCGCAGCAAAACTCTTGGTTGGGTTAAGTATTTTTCATGTTGGGGAAACTGTGGCTGAAGTGTTGATGGATCATTTTTTATCTATAGATGCGCTCAGTCAAGCTAATGCGGAAGCCATTGAAGTCATTCCTGGGATTGGACCGCAGATAGCGGAGAGCGTTGCTACCTTCTTTGCACAAAACCGTCCTCTGATAGAGAAATTAAAAGCTGTAGGTTTGAAATGCTTTACGGAAGAAGTTGTTAAAACACCGCAGGTATTAGAAGATCCTTTTTTCAGTGGCAAAACGTTTGTCGTCACTGGTAGTCTTCCGGATATGACGCGTACGGAGGCATCAACACAGATAAAGGCACGCGGAGGGAAAGTTACGTCAAGTGTGACAGGTAAGACAGATTATCTTATTGCGGGAGAAGGTGCGGGGTCTAAGTATGATAAGGCGGTTGAGTTAGGAGTGGAAATTCTGACTGCAGAAGCATTTTTTGAACATTTGGGAGAAAACTGATGGTATTGACAACAGAAGAGATCACTGAGATCTTATGGGATAGTTTTAGTTAATCAGCGGCGAGGTGTAAAAAAGTCATCACCTGATTTGTGCTTGGAATTCGTCGCGAATGTTCAAAAATTCTATGTTTTTCAGCCGTCGAATGAGACCCGTTCATTTGGCGGTTTTTTGGTTGGCACCAGTAATTTAGTGGGACATCATCCATGACTTCGTTAACACGCGTTCCATTTGAGAAACGGGATGCTAATGCGTCCGGATGAAGCGGTTGTCCACTATTGAGGTAACAGTCCTTGTTCTCACGAAACCCCTTTGAATATGCGAAGTATCGGATAACCCCCTCCTCAGAAAACACAATTGCACATACAAGATTGGATAATCTTGTGTAATGGATTCCTGTGCTTGTCAAAGATGTTCCGTATTGGGTGGCAAGTGTTGAAATCGCAGGTAAACCTACCTGTGAAAGCAGTGATGAATCTGCTAAGAAAATGGGTGATGGCATCAACAATTCAACAGCAAATTGATTAGCGCGTTGTTCACTCAGAAGATACGCTTGTTTTTGTTCCTTCTCGTTTTCTGTGTCATCTTCCTGTTCAGCAATCATAGCATTTAGTTGTTCGTTCAGTGAGCAGGAACGGGTAGAATCACGTTCTAACAGGTAATGTCCAATTTCGTGTGCGATAGTAAACTTTCGTCGCGCTTCAGATTGGATGTTTGCGTTGACGAGAATACCCCAAGCATTTCCTACCTGCATTAGACATCCGTCACAAGTATCTGGAAGTTCTCTCTCCCATAACACAATACCGAGTTCAGCAGCAATTTGTTTTGGATTAATTGGGAAATCTTGTATGCTTAGGTCGCGAAGGATGTTCCACGCTGTGGCTGCTGGACTATCCTTCGCATAACGTAACCGGTTACTCGGCATCCTCAGAACCTTTGACTTCTATTTCCGATTGTGTCTTGAGGAATTTATAAAATTCATAGAGGGTTTCTTTATCTCTTTCTTTGAAATTCATCATTCCTCTAAACATTAGCTTGAGTCTTGGGTCAGCCATAAGGTCTTCATACCCGCGTTCTTTTTTACCGAGTAGGTAATCTGTTGTTACCTTGAGGGCATCAGATAAGCTGGAAAGCGTATTGAAAGAAGGTTTTCGAGTTCCCGACTCAAACTGGGATATTGCTGCGGGTGTTAAATTAGCTTCTTTTGCCAATTCAGTTTGCGTCATTTTCAGTTCGCGTCGACGTTGTTTTATTCTGGAAATAACTTCATCACTCATTTTTCAATTCCTTTCATTAGGTATATAATAAAAAGTATAAAATAAATAAAAGATCCTTATACAAAAAAATTCGTTTGGCGTTTTCTCTAAACGAATCCGATAAAAACGTGAAAGATAGTTTAACATAAAAATTTATTTAATGCAAACTTATTAACTAAATTTTCATATTTATAAGGATTTTTTACTATTATGTTTCAATTAAAGCGTTAAAAAAACACTTTTTACCTTACTTTACAATTCTATATACTATATGTTAACACAATAATTAACACAAGTCAAATAAAATTTTACAATTATTTTAGGTAAAGATTAAAAGGAATATTATCTATATTTTGATGTATTCCAGACCAAGCAGGACGACAGGTATTACATGTTGCTTTTCGTTCCTCAACTCAACTTATGATTTACTGAATACACCTCTGGTATTCAGTAAATCGCGACCGGGAGGTCGCTCCTACAGAAGAAAGATTTCCAATCAATAACAATGGTTGAATCCAGTAATGGGACAATAAATATTAGAATTGGTATTAGGTTATTTTATTATTGAAAAATAATTGTAAATTTGTTACACTAAAACAAGGGTAAAGAGGAATTGAGGAATTATATGAGGAATTATTATTATATTATCATTATTTTATTAATGTGGTGTGGAGGTATCTCATATTGTTATGCGGCAGATGGTGAAAGGAAGTTAGGACTATCAGAGGCTGCAATCCAGATACGAGATGAGATCTCTATTCGTAACATTCGGAAAGACCTTGCACGTTTATCAAGTTTAGAAAGCCGTGTTACCGGCTATCCTCAGGCAGCAAATGGAAGTAAATATATTTTTGACCGTTTCGTTGAAATGGGATTGAAAAATGTTGAAAGTCGTGAATTTTCTGTAACAGTCCCTATTGACCATGGCGATAGTGCTATTGAGATACTTTCCCCTGATGGTACTGTATTGCAGACATATTCGCTTAAATCGCTATGGCCCAACCTTGTCAGGACATCCCTCCTTGCCGATGGCGTTAAACATACTGTTTCGGTAGGGGAAACCCTTGAACAAATAGCGGTAAACTATGCTGTCCCCTTAACAGACATTGTTGACAACGAACATAACCGATACCTTCCTACACCTGTCGTTGAAGGCAACACGGTATTCATTCCAACTGGAGGTCTTACCGGTCCGTTGCTTTACGGGGACGATGCCCAACTTGCTGATTTCAATGGAAGTAACGTTGGTGGTTTTTGGTATAAACTCCAAGAACGGGATACACTTGTTTCCCTTGCAAGAAGGTTTCGCGTTACGCAAGCAAGTATAACCGATGATGTCCTCAACGGACACCTACAAAAAGCTTCCGATGGCATAGATAATGATGAAGATGGCATTATTGACGAGTATGGCGAAATACCGTTGTTATCCGAGATACTGGGTTGGTCAACAGACAGTATTGATAACAATGCCGATGGTTGGACAGACGAAATTCCCGGTGATGCTACAGATGGACTTGATAACAACAATGATGGACGGATTGACGAAACGGGAGAATTCATAGCAGCAAGTGAATCGCATATATTTATTCCAAAGGGTGCCATCGTCCTCACTGAGTTCAACTCTGGAACTCGGTGGATCAACGCTGCGATGTTAGGCGCATCCGCTGTCGTTTTTATTGAACCGGATACGACTATACGCGGTGAGGCAGAGAACAAGTTTCTTACCGTTCCTGCAAATATACCTCGGTTTTGGGTTTCTAAAACAGATGCGGCGGAACTGAAAAGATTACTTGCAATGGGTGAAGATGTTAATGTCCGTTTGCGAGGTAAAATGAAATGGGACCGGCGCGTTGGACAGAACATTCGCGGCTTTTTGGAAGGTGGCGATCCAGTTTTACGCGATGAGTTAGTCGTTCTCACTGCCTACTACGATTCGATGTCGGTTGTTCCTGCCATAGCACCTGGTGCTGACCCGACTTGTGGTATTGCTGTGTTGATGGAAATTGCACGTTTGTTCGGAGATCCGCAATATCGTCCTGGTCGTTCAGTTCTTTTTGTTGCTGTTGACGCGCATTTTCAAGGCTTGGCTGGTATGCGTGCGTTTATGGAAGGTATTGGACAAGACATAGTTGGAACAGCGACCGACTCACCGGGAACGCCTACGTTGCAAGGATTGAGAAGGGGATTGTCTACGGATATAATTGAATTTGAAGAGTTGGGACGGAAACTGCTACTCTCCATTGACCGCAGTATTCTGGTAGACCTTGATGCAGATTTTTACCATGGGGTTCACGGTATAAAGAATGACCTTGATTCACTTTCAACAACGTTGGAGGGACTTGCATCAACACGTTCGCAAATTGATTGGCTACATAGGGCACAGCGCGATTTTTCAGAACGTCAGAAAAAAGATGCCGAACGAAACCGTAAACGCGAGAAACAGGGATTTACAGAAGAAGAAAAATCAAGACTCAACGCTAATCTTGTCCGTTTTGAAAAGGAAGCACTGCAAACAACACACTTCCTGCGTCAGATTGTTATGCGTCTTGCTCAGATACGGACATCCGCTTTAGAAACGAGTAGAATCGCACAGCAGGAACTGATTGATACCATTGCCTTACCTACTGCGCGATTGGACACTTGGGCGGTTGACAAACTGATTCGTGAAGTTGAAGCGGGTGAGATAGGTAGTCATTACGGCACACACCCGAATTCATCCTACCTACTGCCGGAGAAAAATGGTACTGATTATGAAGTGCCAACACCCAACGATCTACCCCCAGAATTAATCTCTGACATTGCAACCTTTAACAATACCCTTGCTAATTGGGAAATGAGTGACCAGCGCAAGTTCGCTCTCATGTGGACACCGGATAAAATACTTGACCGGCACTTAGATCTACCTACTCTAAAAGAAGCGAGGAAGGCGCGTAATATAATTGCAAACACAACAGAATCGAAGGAAGAAGCAATTGCGAGGGAACGTGCATTTCTTCAGAAAGTTCAGAGAAACCTAAAGGACAGTTCATCTGCGACAAGCCAGATTATAGATACGATCACAAAATTAGGCAATGAACGTTTACACGATTTACCCCCTGAAGTCCGATCCCAATATCTCACGGAGTCATCACAAGAACGTATAGATAGGATTAATGATCAGTTGCGACAACGTCTAACCGAAGAGGCTGCAGCGGAAAGTTTAAGTGATAGTGAAGATGGTTTGATTAAGGATTTGACACGGGATAAGCAAGGTATATTTGAAATTGCCCTGCGGAATGCGCGTTTAGAACGCTCACGTGTTCAAAATCTCTTAGATGTGCAGGGAGCTCTTACTCGCGGATACCTTGATGAGGAGTTGCTAATTCTAAACGGTTATCTGTCAAATGAAGAGGTTGAACAGGTAATAGAAGCGCGTAAACATGTCTCCGCCTATCTTGTTGAGTCTCAAATACTACAAGCGGTCAAACTGAACGCAGCTGCAGATATCGTGTCGCTCAACAATTTGATTGAAAAACTGCCATCGCTAACCACAGATTTGGATGTACAGACAAAGGTGCTTCTGCGTGATAACATGCTTACCTTAAGAAATGCTCGTTTCCGTAACATTCAGAGCCGTGTCCAGAAAATGGCGCGTATAAGCGAGACAGAATATAATCGCAAACTTGCACAGATTGAAGCAGCGGTAGCACTTCAAGACCTTTTCAATCGATATTATACATCTCTTTTCTGTAGTATAGACCTATCCTCTCAGTCAAATCAATTCGGTGTATTTAATAAAGGTTGGTTTTATGACCAAGAACCTGAGTTTGTGTTGCGGCGTGAATTCGCGAGCATTGGAAACAAACTTGCTGCGTATGCTGCAGATGCTGATTTTGGTGTGCGTGTCAGGAAATTATGGCGTGCAACAGACGACCAGATTCGTCAAGCTGTTATGGCACGTCAATGGTCAGTTGCGAGTCAGATATCTGATAAGGAAAACCTTGAGGGGAAAACACTCGAAACCCTTCTCAGTGCACATTATGGTAAGCTTACTGGCTTAGGTGGCGTCAGTCGTCTGATGAAGATGCAGTTTGAGCAGTGGCGGAACAGCGGTGAACCGTCTGAAGATATGCTCAAGGACATGGACTATATCCGCAAAGAGGTAGAGCGGTTTATCCGAAACGATGTCCGCAGTGCTAAGAAAAATCGTAAGAACAGTATCCGTATGCGAGAAAAGTTAGATGCGATGCTTAGACTCCGACACGAAGACCCTGACACATTTACAGAAGATGAAATAGAGGACATTAAAACATTAATCTCAATTGTAGGACTCGGTGGTGGAACCAACTTTGTAAATGCTATCTCTGCCAGTGGTGGGAAAACGTGGAAAACATATATACCGGGCAAGATTGCTTTTGACAGTGAGGTTGCCACGCTTGTTGGTAAAACGGGTATCGCGTTTGCAACGATAGAAGATGCTCGGGTTCTTACCGACACACCGCTTGATACTATTGATCGCGTTGATCTACGGGAAGATGGGAATTTACACCAACAAGCGAAGACTTTAGCATCGCTGCTGATACAAGCGTTACGTGACCCGCGGATGCCGACGGCTGCGAGAGTCGGAAACTTCTATTGTAACCTTTTTGGTGATGTCGTTGAATTTGATGCCCGTGAATCTGCGCTTCCTAATAAACCTGTACCATACCCGATTCTGACATTGCGTCGTAAACACAAGACGATGATGGGTGTGCGGGGTGACCTATTTGCCATGGGTGATAACAAAGGTAATTTTGAAGTTGCTGGGTTGGCAATGGAAGGTAGAGCGACCCGCAGACCTGGTGGTGCCCAAGAAGTTGAGGCATATATCCTTGACCCCGACTCTGGAGATATAATCTACGCGCCGGATCTCGGAAATTATGGTGCGAAACTCCTACCGAATAAAGTACCAATCAACACACGTCGGCGTGGGTGTAGGGTTGTTACCTTCCCGTGTGTATCCACAACTATCTACGACTTGGTTGACCAACGCTACCTCCGGACCTTGCGAGAATTAGAGGTATATGATGCGTTATCAGATAGTCCACCTGAAAAATACGGTGTGTCTAAACCGTGGCAGCAGGAAGGCGTATCTGCTGCGGAACCTATCGCGCTTGTGTATAGCGAACCACAAAGCCGTATAAAAATCGGGATGGCTTATGGACAGATCGGCAAACGTCTACTTCTTATTAAGGCAACCAAAAGCGGTATGAAAAACCCAACGCTCTACACTGGGGAAGGGTTTGTGGTGCGCGAAAATGGCAGTATCCGTCTAACGCCTTATGTTGTTGTGCGCGATATGTGGTGGCTTGATGAAAACCGATCTCGACTTTACAAACGGTTTGGGATTTCAAGCGACCGTCTTGACAAATTACACCAATTTGCAAATGAGTATCTCACAAGGGCGGAAACCGCACTTTTCCAAAATGACTACCAACAAGCACTCAAGTTGGCACGCGCTGCGTGGGGATACGAATCACGCGCATACCCGGATGTTAAAAGAACAGGTAACGATGTTGTAAACGGCATTATGTTCTACCTTGCCCTGTTGATGCCATTTGCCTACTTTATGGAACGGTTGATATTCGGTTTCCCCAATATTAACAGACAGATAATAGCCACTTTTGGTATTTTCCTACTCGTCTTTTACTTCTTAAGTCAGGTTCATCCTGCATTCCAGATCACAACAACACCTATCATTATTTTAATTGCATTCGTTGTCCTTGCATTAACGGTAATTGTCATTAGTATTATCGTCAGGAAATTTGAGGAGCAACTTGAGAAAATACGTCAGCAAGGCAACAAAGTGTATAAAGCCGATGTCGGTAGGCTGAGTGCGAGTGCAGCGGCATTTAGTCTCGGTATATCCAATATGCGGAAGCGGAAGGGACGAACAATCCTTACCTGTACGACATTGGTTATTTTGACGTTTACTGTGATTTCTTTCACATCTGTGCGGACATTTATGCGTCCAAACCGAACAAGTTTGCCACAGGTGACACCGCGCTACACCGGCTTACTGATACGAGATCAGTATTGGCGACCACTTGAAGAACCTGTCCTGAACTCAATTCTAAACGACATGCAGAAGACGCAAATTACTGTCGGTAATTTAGAACGTCTTTTGGAACAGAAAAACATACTCTTGGCTCAACAGGGGCAAACACCAATAGATATACCAACAGCACTAACCGAATTGCAGGAGAATGGATTTATCGTAAACGTTGACGAAAATCCTATTCTCTCCGTACAGAATGTTGTTGCCCCACGTTCTTGGTATCAGTCTTCTGGAACAGGTGACCAATCTTTTGTGCAATTGACACGTAGTGCTAACGAACAAGATCTTGCACCACCGACACGTCCACTTACAGACGAACCTTTGAGTTTTGCAGCAAACATGCTTGTCGGAATGAGTGAAGCGGAACCCGCAGTCACTGGTATTAATCGTTATTTGCAATACGGAAAATGGTTTGACCGTGCGGATGCTGAGAATTGGCCCACCGAGTGGCCCTATGCTATTGTCCTTCCGAAAGGTATGGCAGATCTCTTGAAGATCACTGAGAGTGATATGGGTAAAGCGACAGTCTCTGTGTATGGTGCTGACTTCACTGTGGTTGGTGTTTTAGGAATAGGATTCAAGGATCTCACAGATAATGATGGTGAAGAAATGACACCCGTTGACTATCAATTGATGCAACAGCAGCGTAGTCGTGGTGGAACAGGTGATGAAACGCTTGAAGGGGAACTTCAGAAATATCTGCATCTCACGCCTGATAGTATTGCGATATTGCCTTATGAAGTTGTTATGAATCAAGGTGGTACGCTCAGGAGTGTTGCTGTTAACATGGAACCGCATGAGGACGATCCGGAACTACTCGGTGCGATTGATAAGCTGGACCTCATCATGGCACCGCTGATGAACCGCATTGCGCTTGACTTCTTTGTTGGACGCGATAAAGACACCTATCTTTACAGCAGTATCGGTATGACCAGTTTTAGTGGAATGGGTAACCTGTTTGTACCAATTCTGATTGCTGCACTGATTGTATTAAATACCATGCTTGGTGCTGTTTATGAGCGCGTGCGAGAGATTGGGATTTACAGTTCAGTGGGGCTTGCACCTACCCATATCGCTTTCCTATTCCTTGCGGAGGCATGCGTATATGCGATTGTTGGTGCAGTTTTGGGTTATCTGATGGGACAAGTGATCGCAACGACGTTGGTGCATTTCGGTTGGCTTGCCGGATTAACCCTAAACTATTCTTCTATGTCCACTGTTGTCGCAACAGTTATTGTAATGATTGTAGTACTTCTCAGTACGATGTACCCTGCTATCAAAGCGTCGCGTATGGCAGTACCTGATATTGAGCGTAAATGGAAGTTGCCTGAACCTGAAGGTGATGTGTGGCATTTCAATCTTCCGTTTACTGTATTGGCGGAAGAGGCACTCGGATTAAACGTCTTTATGCGTGACTACTTTGATGCACACGCAGATGAATCTGCAAGTGATTTCTATACCGATAATGTAACTTTCAGTTCTGCCGAGGAGGACTCGTATCAGATTGGAATGATGGTGTGGTTAGCACCTTATGATTTAGGTGTAAGCCAATCTATTGAGTTTATTACTTCTCCTGTAGGTGGTGAAGAGGAAGACCTTTTTAAGATCACATTAGACGTGAACCGTGAAAGCGGAGAGATCGCTTCTTGGAAACGGGTAAACCGTCGTTTCCTCAACTTATTGCGTAAACAATTGCTGATTTGGCGTACCTTTAGTGTAGATATTCGTGCAGAATTCCATGAACGTGGTAGAACCGAAAGCGATGATGAAGCGGAAGACACGGCACAATTGCAACCGGTCTTGACTACGGCTGATTAACAAGCGTGTGGTTGACTGAACAAGGATTTATATGGAAAAATTAGCAAGTTTAATTATTATCATTGGAACTGTCCTATGGTTTGTTAGCGTTCTATTTTTAGGAGGTAGTTGGCAGTGGCAGATGTTTGCTGCACTCATTTTGACTGTCGGAATCTTCACTGCTCATTTTTGGGAAGAACTTAGCGAAGGTAGGAACAAGAAGACACCAAAAGATGATAATTGAGTGGTTTTCAGTTCTCAAAGTATTTTGCACGTTATATATTCGAGGTAAGTAGAAACCCTCCTACAAGAGAGTTTGTAACAAAGGAGATAGATTAATTTGGCGAGAGAGAGAATCTCACAAGCAGATGAATGGCAAGCGTGGGCACAACGCTACGACATAGAAGGCGGTACACGAACCTTTGAATCGGGTTTGACCGTCAAAGTGTTCTTCGGCGCACTCTTTGTTGGGTTGCTGATGATGCCAGGGTCCATCTATCTGAGCTATGTATCTGGACAATCTGGTGCGGCGGCTGCCCCTTGGGTGGCAGTTATCTTGTTCACCGAATTAGCCAGACGATCCTTCACAACGGCACGTCGTCAGGAACTCTATATGCTGCTTAGCCTCACAGGTGCAGCAGTCGGTAGCGGTATGCAATATCGGAGTTTTATCTGGTATGCATATTTTGTCAACACACCGCAAGCCGTATCCTACGAAATTGCCGATAAAATCCCTGCGTGGGTTGTTCCCGCGGGTGATTCTGTTGGGGTATTGTCGAGGAGTTTGTTACACCCCGACTGGTTATTACCTATAGGTATCTACCTCCTCACTAAACTGCTTGGGACTTTACGATTTGTCAGTGGTCAATATATTCTGTTTAGGTTTACTGCAGACCTTGAACGGCTCCCGTTTCCCATGGCACCGATTACAGCACAAGGTGCAACTGCATTAGCAGAAACAACCGGTAAACAGGAGACATGGCGATGGCAAGTCTTCTCTATCGGGTCTATGGCAGGCTTATTATGGGGATTCATCTATATAGGTGTTCCTGCACTCACTGGCGTTATGATGAGTACGCCGATACAAATTCTAAAGATTCCGTGGATAGACTTTACGCAAAGCATTGAAGGATTCGCGCCAACAGGCGTTTTCGCACTTCGAACAGACTTCAGCCAAATGCTCATCGGCTTTGTATTACCGTTTCCTGTAGTAATGTCGGAGTTTGTTACAGCGATGCTCTCGCAATTTTTTGTAAATCCGCACATCCTTTACAGAAACGAGATATTACATCAATGGCATCCTGGTCTTGATGTTCGGGCAGTTGGACTATTCAACGGTCTTGATTTCTATAGAAGTTATGACATGGGTAAAAACTTTAGCCTTGGTCTGGTTGGCATGGCTGCTTCTATCCCGATGATTTTCAAACTCCGCGGTACGAAAAAAGAAGCGGGACAACGCGGTTCACTGGCTACCCCACCGAACCGTGGTGATTTTCCACTATGGTTGATGGGAATACTGTGGCTGATCGGTATGGCTGGATTTGTCTGGCTTATCCATTGGATGGTTCCTAATTTCCCACTCAGTTTCCTACTTGGATTTGCGTTTTTATATACACCGATAAATTCGTATATTACTGCAAGGACCTTTGGAGTGCTTGGACGCGATCTATTTGAAATACCTTATTTGCATGAGATTACCTTTATTTTGAGTCGGTACGAGGAGATTGATATCTGGTTTGCCCCGTTGCCTGATGAAGATTACGGAGCAGGTACACAGGGGTGGCGTGTGCTTGAACTGACAGGAACGACATTTACATCAAACCTTGCTGCTACACTGCTAATTATGCCTATCCTAATTATTAGTGGAATATTGGTGCAGCACTTTATTTGGCAAATTGCCCCGATACCGAGTGCACAATACCCGTTTGTTCAGATGATGTGGCCCATTAACGCTACTCACGAATGTCTTATGAAAACTTCTCTACGTGATGGGAATAGTGAAATGCTTCAAGCCATCCGAGGTGATTATGTTGCTGCAGGCTTTACTTCAAGTCTTGCTATCTATGGAATGCTTTGGGTGTTCAAATATCCATCAATGTGGTTCTACGGTATTATCGGCGGAATCGGTGCCGACCCGGGAAGCATGGTCGCACGCCTACTCGGTGCTGTCATCGGTAGATTCTATATGATTAAGCGGTTCGGATTGAAAAGATGGTTTATGTTCAATCCGGTTCTGGCAGCAGGATTTGCTTGTGGCGTTGGATTGGTAGGTATGGGTACTGTTGCAATTGCCCTTGTCTCTAAGGCGGTTATTGTTAAACCGTTTTAGTGGTAGGAGACAGTTATGGACTGGACTCTTTTTGGTTGGGCTGGCATTCAATTGGAGATTCCGACCACTTGGGAACTCAGTGGTATCAGTGGTGATGAAAAGAATGGGTATCTCCGACTGGATGATGCCGATATGCCCCGGTTAGAACTCAAATGGGCAAAATCTCGGAAGAAGAAACCTGACCTACACAAAACACTCGATGAATACTTCAAGTTAGTCCGTAAAAACTACAAACGCGGTGGCAATGTCTCATTTCGTAGAAACGTTGAACTCATTAAAGACGAAGATTTCTTAAAAGATTGCACTGTGCTTGGGTTTAGTTGGAAAGGTGGTATCCGTGCCAACGGGTTAATCATACACAATCCGGATGCGAAACGTATCACGATCGTGCAAGTTATGGGGAGGCTTAAAGAGAACTGGCGTCCCATTGTGCATCGTGTCTTTCAATCAATTTCAGATCAAGTAGACGCGAAACACAAGGTCTGGAGTGCTTACGGTCTTAGACTTGCTGTCCCGAGTGCCTACAAGTTGGAGAAACAGAAACTTCTGAGTGGATATCTGTTGTTTACATTTAACAGAGGTAAATACCGCAAAATCAGTGTTGAACGTTACGGTCCGGCGGAGGTGTTATTAAACGAATTCAGTTCGGAAGATAATCAATTGGAGACATGGTTTCGTAGCCGTTACGCAAAAGCGATACGTGGATATGGGTTTGAAGTAACACCACAAAACGAGCACGGAGATGAACGTATCAATTTTGTTGGACAACAGACCCGACTATACGATAGTGTGCCGTTTTCACCTGTGCTGTTAGTTGACAAAATTTTGAAACGCACGCGACTTACGTTTTACACATGGCACTGTCACCATACCAATCGTATTTATGTTGTGCAATCCATTGGACGACAGGAAGTTTCCGAAAAACTGGCACAAGAGGTAGCAGAGAGTATCCACTGTCATTGAGGTAGTAGACCAAACTCTACTATAAAACATGCTCAACAAAATTCTATACACACTTAAACTGAAAAAACGACCCGATGTAGATAGAGACAAAGTCCTCAAGGCGTTCCCACTAAGAAATCAGTTGATAACTTGGGAAGTAGACGACAAGGGTGAGGCATCACTTGTCATTCCACAGAAAGACAAATTCTGGGTGAGAATTACAAGCAAAATCTTTATGCTCCCTGATAAACGTGTCGTAGTGTTGGATAGTATCGGTGCGCTTGTATGGCAGATGTGCGATGGAAAACATACCATAACACAGATTATAAAGGCACTACAGAAAAAACATCAGTTGACCCGAAAAGAGGCAGAAACTTCATTATTTACCTTTATAAAGCAACTTGGAAAACGGAATTTTATCGGATTTGCTATTCCAACAGAAACTAAACAGAATGTAGCCACTCCACAGAAACCAGAACCGCAGAAACGTTTCGGTTTTTTATCAAGAGGGTAAATCGGAGTTTATAATAAAAGGAGAAACAGATATGCAGACAGAAATAGGTAGTGTACAACCAAATCTCACCGAAACACCGAAACGATTCCAACGCATCCTTCCCAAAGAGAATACTGTCCGTGTCAGAAACCTGATTAAACGTTATGAAATGGGAACACAGACTGTGGATGCTCTACGCGGTGTCAATTTCCAAATTCAACGTGGGGAATATATCTCTATTATGGGTCCATCTGGGTCTGGCAAATCTACACTCTTCAATATGATTGGTGGATTAGATAAACCGACCGAGGGAAGGGTTTATATTGATGAAGTTGATATAGCACAACTTGATGCTTATGAGTTAGCGTGGTTACGTTGCCGAAAAATCGGTTATATCTTCCAATCGTTCAACCTAATTCCTGTTATGACTGCACTTGAAAATGTATCTCTTCCCATGATTTTTGCAGGAATGAGTGCTGACGAAAGCAGGGATAAAGGCGTAGATCTACTCTCTCTTGTAGGATTAGGTGACCGCGTGCAACATAAGCCACTTGAACTCTCCGGTGGTCAGCAGCAACGTGTTGCTATTGCGCGTTCTCTTGCAAACGATCCTGCCATTGTCCTCGCAGACGAACCAACAGGAAACTTGGATACAAAGACTGGTCTTGAAATTATTGACTTGCTACGCAGCCTCAATGATGAAAATGGTGTGACTATCATTACCGCTACACACGATCACAAAATGCTTGATGTCTCAGATCGGATTTTCCACATGGCAGATGGCAAGGTTGAGAAAATTGAGTCGCGCGATGAAATTGACCTACATGTCGGTAAATTGGACGGTCAGGAAGTCGGATAATTCTTCAAATGTCCATCTACAAACGCTTAGGCATACGGACAGTTATCAATGGTAATGCGACGTTAACACGTCTCGGTGGCTCTATCATGCCACCTGAAGTCGTTTCCGCTATGGCTGATGCAGCAAAGCATTTTGTAGACATCATTGAACTTCAGAAACGAGTCGGTGAAGAAATCGCAAAACTAACCCATAACGAAGCTGCCTACGTCTCCAATGGTGCGGCAGCTGCCTTAACGCTTAGCACTGCAGCATGTATCACCGGACTTGATGCAACCAAGCGTGCAAAATTACCCTGTCTTGACAACTCAATGAAAAGCGAAGTCATCGTGCATCGACACGGTAGGGTTGGATACGATTTTGCTGTGAGACAGGTCGGCGTGGAATTTGTAGAGATAGGAGACGGAAACGGTACAACACCAGAAGAGTTGGAAAATTCCATTACTGACAAAACCGCTGCTATTTTCTACTTCGCAAACCCCAGTAGAGAACACCTTTGGGTGTCTTATGAAAAGGGAATCGAAATTGCACAAAAGCACGGTGTCCCATTGATCGTTGATGCTGCGGCACAGTTACCACCACCAGAAAACTTGTGGCGTTTCACACAGATGGGAGCAGATATAGTAATGTTTAGTGGAGGAAAAGGCTTGTGTGGTCCACAAAGCAGTGGATTGATCGTGGGTAAAAAACCTTTGATAGACGCAATAGCGTTCAACGGTCCTCCTCATCCCTTTATCGGTAGAGGTATGAAGGTCGGCAAAGAAGAGATGGTCGGATTGCTTGCAGCAGTAGAATGGTACCTGAATCAAGATCCCGAACGATTAATGCAGTCTTATGAAGACCAAGTTACCTACTATTCTAATGAGTTTGTGGACATTCAAGGTATTTCTGTACATCGCAGTTATCCATCCGAAGCAGGACAACCGATGCCACGCACCGAAATCCGATTTGATGCAGAAAAGCTTGGTATTACACGCGATGAAATACTCCAACAACTACATACTGGTGAACCTTCAATAGACATTCCTGCTGCGGGTCCTCACGGAATCCTTATTAACGGACAAACCCTCATGCAGGGTGAAGTAGTAATAATTGCAAATAGAATAAAGGAGATTTTAAATACAGCGAAATGAAACTCAACAACGGTATTCGTTTAACATGGCTTGGACATGCGACCTTCAAATTTGAAACTGAAGGAAAAACCTTCTTAATTGACCCGTGGGTCGATAGCAATCCCGCCTGTCCCGATGAGCTCAAAACATTCGACAAACTTGATGTTATGTATATAACGCATGGACATTGGGATCATACAGAAGATGCAGTTCCAATTGCGAAAAAACATTCTCCCACTGTGGTTGCTATGATTGAAGTCGCAAAATGGCTTGAATCGAAGGGTGTTCAAAACACAATTGGAATGAATAAGGGTGGCACCGTATCGAACTATGGCGTGAAAGCAACTATGGTAACTGCAAATCATAGCAGTAGTGTTACAGAGGAAGATGGCACTACCGTTTATATGGGTGAACCTGCTGGGTTCGTGCTGGAATTTGCAAATGGCTATAAAATATATCACGCTGGCGATACAAATGTGTTCGGAGATATGCAAATTATAGGGGAGATCTATCAACCTGACTTGGCACTGCTTCCCATCGGCGACCATTTCACGATGGGACCGCGTGAAGCTGCTTATGCTGTCAAGTTGCTCAAAGTGCCAGCAATTCTACCGATGCATTATGGCACTTTCCCGTTGTTGACAGGGACATTAGAAGAGTTCCTCAAATTGACTGCATCTATGGATGTTGAAATTGTTGATTTAGAGGTAGGAGGAACGTTAGAGTAAGATATTTTGATAGGGACCGTGCAGTCCAAAGGTATAGGCTGTTCTTAACAATTCCTGCGGGTTGCCTGTGTCATATCGGCTACCAGCCACACGGTAGCCGAACATACCTTCCTGTTTGACTACTTCTGACATCGCATCGCGCAGTTGGATTTCACCATGCGTTAGAATCTGATTGCGGTAGTTGTAATCCAGTATGTCAAACAGGAGAGGCGTGAGTAGATCTATTCCGAAGTGACAGAGATATTGATGCGAATCCTGTGCATCCCATACCCCTTCAACGCGCATATGTTCTCTCGCATAATCCACAGTCGGTTTTTCTGCAATGTGCGCTAACTCAAAGAGACGTGGAGTATCCGGCGCTGGACTCCCTTGCACAATTCCATTCACTGAGAGTTCGCTTTCGTCACATACGTCAAGACTTGTCACAGATTTTCCGGTTTGCGTATAGACATCTGCCAACTGTTTCGCACAAGAATCATCAGTGTCTGAAATATAGAGATGGTCACCCAACAGAATCATGACAGGGTCATCTGCAGCAAAGTCCTTTGCACAATAGATAGCATGTCCGAACCCTTGTGGATCCTCTTGAATAGCAAATTGCAGACGTTCTCCGATTTCTGTCAATCTATCTGCTTGCTCCGCAAGTTCCGGTTTTTCACGAATAGCATCTGGAACGTTACCAGAAAAATAGTCGGTAATCGGTTCCACTTGGTGTGGTTGTGCAACAAGACACACCTCTTCCACGCCAGCAGATAGTGCCTCCTCAATTATCAGTTGGATAATCGGTTTTGCGAGACCATCCTGTGCTATGATAGGAAATAGTGCCTTCGGCACGGCTTTTGTTGCGGGGAAGAGGCGTGTTCCGTATCCAGCGATCGGAATAATCGCCTTATCAATTGATTGCATTATGTTTTATGAAATGTATCATCAAAAATCTTATTCAGACGATTTAAGTCTACCCCAAGTCGTAGTAGTCTTTCCAGCTGCATCAACAGCAAAAGCACCTTCAATACCATTGCCGAGGGTTTTAACATCATCAGCGGAAAGTGGTACATTAAACATAACGATTTCATCAATGATTCCACCGAAATGACACCTTCCGTTAGGTTCATTACAACCCGCATCTGCCCCGATATAAACTGCTTCAAAAGAATCCCAAGGTTGTCCAGCGGCATTTTTACTATCCTGAAGTTCACCGTTAACGTAGATATATATTTTCGCTCCATCCCATACACCTACAAGGTGAACCCACTCATTTACGGGAAGAGCTTCACCGAGTGCTTCATGTTTTTCAGGGGCACTGTTGAGACGATAATGAAACGAAGCCTGGTTAATTCTCCCACCGACATTCTCATGGGCACCAGTACCAAGTAGATACTGCGACCAACTTGAACATCCTTTCCCTTTCCATATCACACATTTTCCTTCGGGAGGTATCGTTGGGAATATCCACGCATGGATTGAAAAACCTTCGGAGTCCTTGAAATTCAATGCTGCTAAAGTCGCAGGTTCACCTTCTGTTCCAATACGAACATGGTTTTGTGCGACTTCACCGGTAAATTCTATTCCACCACCGAATTTGGCATCTGCCCATTTGACATCTCCAACAAAAACACCATCGCTACCGTTTCCAGAAAGGTCTTTTACAGTTTTACCTTGTCCTTCTTCAAAAGTCCACATACCTTGAATCGTATTAGCAGCAAACTTTGCTTCACCTACCTGTATCATAGAAAAAATAAGCATAATAATAGCAGATGTGGTGAGAATATAGTTCAAATATCTTTTTGACAAAACCTGTTTCCTCCTATTGATCGTAGGTTGTAAAACGGGACACCTCTTCTACATCACGTCATTTAACTTATCATCTACTTTCAACTGAATAGTCGGTTAATGCTATCAGTCTGTGCAATAATATGAAAAAGCCCTTTCGTTGTAGGAAGAGGTGTGCTCTGTATTCAACGATTGGAATATTCGCATATTGATTAGTTTGTGTCGATCCTATTAGATTCTCTTCCGCTTAAGTGCTCCCCAAGTGGTAGAAAGTTTATCAGCAGGTTCTACAGGTAATTGATCAGATTTTGCCTCAAAGTTCTGCATAACCTCATCTTCATCAAGGACTCTGTCATAGATACGAACATTATCAATCATCCCGTTGAGGTAACGACCATCGTGTTCACTGCCGATCCGCCGTTCTTTCATATTTTCGGGTGTGGCACCAGAAACACCTTCGGATCTCAACTCTCCGTCAACATAAAGTTTAAGTTCATTTGCCTTTGTATCAGTTGTGTAAATGATATGGTACCAGGTGTCAGCTGCAGCAGCAAAGACAATCTTTACACCATCGTTTTTATGTACCTGGATCTGGTTTCCCTCAAATTTGTAATGGACCTTACCCGCTGCCCACATCCACGTTGAAATGATACCTTGACTGCCACCAAGTGTAGATGAAAGCCCGTAGCATTCAATAGATACAGTTTCCAGATCATCCAGGGCAGGGATTTCAACGTAGTTGTTCGCGGCGGCTTTAAATTCAAAAGCGTCTCCTAATGGTCCTTCAACAAAATCAAGTTTGCCGATAAGTTTAGCGTGGTTGTCGTTTCCAGATGTATCCATGACAACGTCACCATCAAGGTCACTCTCATTGAGTGTATACATAGCTATTAAGCCGTCTACTACAAAATCTTCTGCTGCATCAGCCACATTTACATACCACATAGCGGTGAGTAATAGACTGAGGACACATGCCACTTTTATAACTTTGCTAATCACTTTTATTCTCCTTAATATATTTGTGTATCTGATAGATGTTTTGACTCTCTATGTCAGATATTGTTCGCTGATATTTATGGTAAACATTGAAATTAAAGAGACACATTTCTGTAGGAGCGATCTCCGAATCGCGACAAAACTCACTGATAGTCGGGAATCAGAGTTCCCTCCTACAACTCAAAATGTCCTGTTAATTCTAAAGTTCATTATAGTTTAGATACCTGACGGATATGAGAAAAAACTATTATTAGAGGAAATCAAACTATCGGTACTAAACGATTTGCTATAGTCTAACAAATACAATATAATTCGTCAAGAAAGTTTCAATCAATACCAGGGTTATTTAGTTTTAAAAATCTTCTGTTGGTAATTGTTACAAGTAGTATATATCGATGTCTGTACTCACTTGCAAATTATGACATGACACGCGTAGGTCGGAACGAGCATAGCGACCTCCGACCTACAGTCCTAATCTAAGACATTTTTTAGATTTCGGTTTTTCGCACAAGTTTTGTCACAACGTGATTATTGATATTTACTTATTGTCTGAACCACATGCCAATATCTTACACATCCACTGCCAAATATTACTTTGCATGTTTATTGAAAATCTGTTATAGTATGTCGTAAAATATGTGAATTATACACTTGATAAAATATACGCACACTTGAATGCGTGCCTGTCAGGATAAAGTAAATGAACACTTTCGGACACCTATTTCGGATTACAACTTGGGGTGAATCACATGGCGGTGCTGTTGGAGTCGTGGTAGATGGATGCCCTCCACAGATTGACATTGATAAATCCGCAATACAATATGAACTCAATCGTCGAAGACCGGGACAAAGCCATCTCACTACACCGCGTCAGGAGGAAGATGTTGTTGAGATACTCTCTGGCGTGTTTGAAGGAAAAAGCCTCGGCAGTCCTATTTCTATGTTGGTATGGAATAAGGACGCACGTCCTGCAGCCTACGAACACCTAAAAGATTTATACCGACCCTCACATGCTGACTTTACATATCAACAGAAATATGGCATTCGGAACTGGCAAGGAGGCGGCAGAGCAAGCGCACGAGAAACTATAGGACGTGTTGCCGCTGGTGCAATCGCAAAAGAGATCCTACGGGTGCAGTGTGAAACAGAAACATTGGCGTATGTCAAACAGATTCATACCCTTGAAGCCACAGTAGCTTCAGACACGGTTACGCTTGATGATATTGAAGCAAGTCCAGTTCGGTGTCCCGACCCAATTGTCAGTCCGAAGATGGCGGAACGTATCGATCAGGCACGTCGTGATCAGGATTCACTCGGTGGTATAATTGAATCGGTTTGCCGTAATGTTCCCGCCGGTCTTGGTGAACCTATCTTTGACAAACTCAAGGCAGATTTAGCAAAGGCGATGATGTCTCTACCCGCAACGATGGGATTCCAAATCGGGTCAGGTTTTGACGGTATTACCATGACAGGTTCTGAACACAATGACGAATTCTACAACAATTCAGGACAGATTCGAACTCGCACAAACAATTCAGGGGGTACACAAGGAGGAATATCCAATGGCGAAAATATCTTGTTCCAAGTTGCTTTTAAACCGACAGCAACGATTGGTAAGCCTCAGCAGACTGTTGATATGGACGGAAATGAAGTTACTTTAGAAGCAAGTGGTCGGCACGACCCATGCGTGTTAGTACGTGCACCCGCGATTGTAGAGGCAATGGCTGCACTTGTTCTGACAGATCATCTACTACGACACAAGGCAAAATCCTAAGAGATACTTGCATGGAAGGTCAAACAATCATTAAAACACAAGATGTTGATGAGTTGTTAATCTCAACCGTTGTTCGTTTGATCCAACGACGTGCTTTCCCTAACCTTCGTAACATAATTGCTAAAACGCATTCGGCAGACATCGCACGTTGGTTTCCGAGACTCCGTCCTGAAGCAAAAAGTAGCCTATTTACACTGCTAATTGAAGAAAAACGGATGGGAGAGGTGCTGTGTGACCTGAATACTACAGATATTGACGAATTTGTTGAAGAAACAGAAGCATCAACCGTTGCAAGTGTCTTGCACACAATGCCTGCAGACGATGTTACACGAATTCTCTCCGACCTTCCTGAAGAGAAAAAGGAGGAACTGCTTAATCTCATTGAAGGTGCAAATTCAGAAGATATAGAACGGCTTCTTGAATATGAGGAGAAAACAGCGGGAGCTATTATGTCACCGAATTACTTCGCACTGCTTCAAGAGACAACAGCTTCTGAAGCAACCGAGATGATTCGGGAACTGACTGAAGTAGAAATACCACCGATTACTTTCTATGTTTATGTTGTTGACGAAGATAATAAGTTGAAAGGAGTTCTATCGTTACGGCAGTTGGTGCAGACAAAGCCGGATACCCCGCTGAAGGATTTGATGACATCAAACCTATATACTGTTCACACAGATATGCTACAAGAAACAGTTGCTCGTGCGGTGGCTCGGTACAACTTACTCGCTATACCGGTAATCAATCACATCGGACAATTAGTTGGTGTTGTTACAATTGATGATGTTGTTGATGTTATCCGAGAAGAGAATACTGAAGATATGCTCAAGATGGCGGGTACCGGTGATGTAGATATTACCTCACGTTCTATTCTTAGACATACTCGTGCACGTTTACCATGGTTGCTTGCAAGTTTTGGTGGAGGATTACTCGCTGTTTATGTCATCGGAATTTTTGAAACGCAATTGAAAGAGGTAGCTGCCTTAGCAGCGTTTATCCCCGTGATCATGGGAATGGGAGGAAACATAGGCACACAATCCTCTACCATCATTGTCCGAAGTATAGCTATTGGAGAAGTCAGCATAAAAGACACTTGGCGTGTGTTGTGGCGTGAATTTAGCACTGGGGCATTACTCGGAATAACTTATGGAGTATTACTCGGTGGGTTTGCCGGTCTCTTTCCACATTTCCGAGAATATGCATGGAAATTGCCACTTGTTGTCGCGCTTGCTATCTTCGTGAACATGATTATTGCAGCAACAGTAGGAACAATCATACCCATGTTTTTCAAACGTGTCCAGATTGACCCCGCAGTTGCTACGGGACCATTCGTTACAACTGCAATTGATGTAATCGGTATTTTTACCTATTTTTTGTTAGCAAAAGTTTTTCTTTTTTAGATTTCGATGTAGAGATAAGGGAAATCAACCTTTTCCCCACGTTTTGGAGGATGTCATAATGAGTACAGCAATTGAAATCAGAGGTATCGCACCAGAAAAGACTTTAGAAACTTGTGCTCAACAAATTATAGTAGGATATTTTCACGAGATGATGTCTCACAAATCAGGGGCAAGCGATGGTACTGATATTGAATTCGTCCATGATATGCGTGTTGCCTCACGTCGGTTACGCGCCGCAATGGGCAACTTCGCGGACTGTTTTGAAAATGAACCGTTCAAAAAATACTACAAACAGATAAGAACGATTACACAAACTATGGGAACTGTCCGAGATCTTGATGTCCTGATTGTGCATTTTCAGAACGAATTAAAGACTCTATCAGTCCTTGAACAAAATGATGTTAAAGGATTGATTGAACATCTACAGCAGAAATGTGAAGAAGCACGAAAGCCGATGTTAGAGCTATTTACAGAACTTGACGCAAGTGATTTTGAAAAACAATTTCTGACGTTCTTTGAGGCAGATGAATGAAATGGCAAAACCACGAAAAATCACAGGACTCAAACCAGAACAGAATTATCGGACCAATGCGCGTATCATCCTGCCACAGAAGGTTGAAGAGGTATACAGTTGGGAGCAGTTTATTCAGGACCCAGAACGACGTGAAGAACTACACAACATGCGAATTTCCATAAAAAGACTGCGATATACGATGGAGTTTTTTGCTGTTAACTACGATACTCATTTTGATGATTTTCTTACAACTATTATAGATTTACAAGATATACTTGGAGATATTCACGATAGTGATGTCGTCTTAGAGGTTCTAATGAATTACAAAATAGGTGTTCAGTCAACTGAGTTGCCTGGGGTTGATACACTTATTACGCGCACCCAAGATACTCGTAATACTGACTATGATAGATTTCTAAAGAAATGGCAACAATTATCAGAAGCAGGCTTTAAACAGAAACTCCTTGAAATTATTGCTTCATAGAAATCTGATTTTTTGACGTAGACCTATTAAACAAAGGAAATAAAGATGAACACAAATGTTGTTGGCGTAGATATGGGTGGGACCAAGATTCTCTCCGCAGTTGTTGATGCAGAAGGTAATATCTTATCTACAGCCAAAGTGCCAACACAAGCGAAAGACGATACGTCCATCGTTATTGATCGGATTGCAGAGTGTATCCGAGAGGCTTTTCAAGAATCGGGTGTCGCACCGGATTCTATTCAGGCAATCGGTATTGGCGCACCGGGACCGCTTGATCCGGAAACAGGGATTGTGATTTTCGCTCCGAATCTTGGATGGAAGGACGTACCACTCAAAACAGAGTTAGAATCACGTATCGGAATTCCAACATTCGTTGACAATGATGTGAACGTTGGAACCCTCGGTGAACACACATTCGGTGCAGGAAAAGGTATACAAAACCTTGTCGGGATTTTTGTTGGGACTGGTATTGGTGGAGGTATTATTCTAAACGGTGAACTTTTTCACGGGGCAAGTAAGACTGCTGGTGAAATTGGGCATATTATTGTTAAAGCAGATGGTCCCAAATGTGGTTGTGGTACACGTGGATGCTTAGAAGCACTTGCGAGTCGAACTGCAATGACAAAAGCATTTCAAAAAGCAATACTGAAAAAAGGGAAAAAAAGTATCCTTACAAAACTTACCGATGGTGATCTCGGACTAATTCGCAGCGGCACCTTAGCTAAGGCACTACGAAGTAAGGATAAATTGACTCTCAAAGTCTTCAAACAGACAACGAAATATCTTGGTGTCGGTATCGGTTCTATTGTGAATTTCTTGAATCCAGACATGATTGTTCTTGGCGGTGGTGTTGTAGAAGCACTCGACGATAAATTCATAGACGATATTCGCAAAGCCGCTAAAAAGTACGCACTACCTGATACATTAAAAGGAGTTCAGATTGTGAGTGCACAACTTGGGGATGATGCTGGTGTGCTTGGCGCAGCCGCATTGGCAAGACAAAGACTCAAAGATGGATAGATCTTAGGTTCGGATTGAAGGTCTATTATCAGGGGAGGATGGAGCCATGTTAGTAGATGATAATAGAGAAGAACATCGGATGATGATATTTGGTAACGATAGTCGTCCCGTGCAGGAACGGTTAATCGTTAATAATATGGCAAACGATCACGGTATTCTGGCACAAAAGGTGCATGAGGAATCCTATACGGTGACTCTGTATGCCCTACTGAAGGACTACGGTCTCACGCCTGTCTTTCGTATCAAGCCGCGCATCCGGTTCCACCGATCCAGTTACGACAACCTATCATCAAGTGCCCCACTTCAATATAGTCTTGATGACATCATCCACTTCGCGGAACTCAAGCGTGGGACGGTATTGATAGAGAAGATTGACGACAAAAAATTGGCTGAAATCCTCGGAGATGCTCCGACCCTTGCAGGAATGACAGACGATCCTGCTTTACAACTTGTTTCGCAACGTGATGTTTCACTCCGAAATCCACCTTTCAAGACGAAAACAAAGGTTTTTGGAAAGAGTGAGGACGAAGGGGTGGAAGAGGCAGGTATTCCGATCGGGTCGTTCCTTGATGCGCTCAATCAACCCCAAAGGACCGAGAAAATCTTCAGTAAATACTCGCGCGGAAGTGAGTTTGCACAGGATTTACGCAAGGCTTTGGCTCCCTACGAAACTTATGAGTTCCAATTTGGTCTGTATTCTCGATATGAAAGACGTGATTGTGTCTTGGCAGGAGGTGATGCGGAAACGAGTGGGTATTACCGCGCAACCTTTGATCCGTGGACTGCACTCGGATATATCCGCCCCAGTGGAGATAAGCAGCAGTTCCAAATCCTCGCACACGAACGCGGCACCAGATGGGAACACAAAGTTATGTTGGAATTACTTGATGCTGATACTCTTCAGCGACTCGCTACTGAAATTCCGAAACTCCGCAGCGAATATCTCATCGGACGGGTATTGTCCAAAAGCCAAACGGCATTGACGCGCTTGGCACAACTCCGAAAATCACAACTAAGTCTCACAACCGATTTGGATACAGGGTATACACTTCAGTTAGAGATACCTATTCCAGATAAACGGTTCACAGTGATTGACCATCGCAGAAATTTACGATCTGCGTTTAATGGAAATGGGAATTACCAGCTCCACCCGCTAAATGGTGAATTTGTTGAAAAACACCTCAACTTAGCGAAGGGTACCCGAGATGGAGTTCTATGGACACTTGACAACGTTGACTTGCTGACAGGTCCTCCGCCAATTACCGAACAGGATACTGAATTGCCTATTTCTAAAATACTGCATCAAAACAGGTTCGTAGTCCGTTCAGCAGAGGAACTCAGAGAACGTCTCCCAAAGAACGGATTTGAGAAGTGTTGGAACGAATCTATTGACGAAGGCGGTTATACTATCCTCAATCAAACTACCGGTAGAGTTTATTCCGTGAGTTACGGACGTAAGATTACGGGTAGTATCCACGAAGGAAATCTTATCAAAGGAGAAGGTGATCAGTATCTTTCAATTGAATACTTAGGGGTAGATCCCTGCCGTTCAGTGACATCACGGTTTGAAGTGCCTGAGGATCAACAACGAAGCTTCTTTGATAGACTATTTAGAAGAGAACCTGTTCCATCTTTCTATAATCAACTTATCCAAACCGAGACACAGGTCATTGATGAGATGAAAACGCTCGCGCGCTACTGCAAAGACAAACTGAAGATTCCATAAATTTACACCCATTACAGATACCGTGGTTGAGAATGGTCCAGATAATGGAGCGTCTCCAAAAGGAAAATTGATGCCAAACCGCAAAAAAGTCCTCGTCACAGGTGCAGCAGGCTATATCGCAGGACGGATGCTGCCAGCATTTCGTGAACGTTACGATCTTATCCTACTTGACATGAGAACAACAAATCGACAAGGTGAAGAGGTAGAAGGTCTTGAAATAGTTGACGTTAGCGACCCCGACCGTAAGTTATATAAGCACTATTTTGAAGGTGTTGACGCAGTCGTTCATTGTGCATTCCAAGGCGGAGGTTTTGAAAACGAACTCAACAACATTCAGATGGCATACAACGTCTACCACACCAGTTGGGAAACCGATGTCCGGCGCGTCGTTGTCTGTAGTTCAAATCATGCCGCAGATTATTACGAAAAACTCATCTGGACAGGCAAATGGGACTTCGTAACACCAGATATGCGTCCATTGTCAGATAACTTCTACGGGTGGGCAAAAGAGGCATACGAACATCTCGGGTTTGTTTTTGCTACTGGATTTAGAAAGAGTAAGAAGCTACAGAATGTGCAGATCCGTATCGGTGCTCCGCGAGAGACGGATTTGAATGACATCACAGCGGACAATTATCATAAGATGCACCGTGCACTCGGGGCATACTTGAGTGTGCGTGATCAGGTTCAACTCTTCGTCAAGAGCATTGAGACAGAAAGTATAGAGGATGAAAACGGAATCCCCTTCCAGATTTTCTACGGTATCAGCGACAACTCACATAAGTTCTGGAGTATCACCAATGCACGAGAGGTGATTGACTACGAACCTGATGATAACAGTGAATTCCGTTTTGCCAAACGAATTGCAGAAATCCTTAATGAAACTGAAGATGACTAATCCCACCATATTTTGACATTCACAAAGGACTACCTAATGCCGAATGTCACAGCAGAAGAACTTACCACCATTTGTCTAAATATATTCCAAAAGTTGAATGTTTCACCTTATGAAGCAGAAGTGGTAACTCGTTCAATGGTAGATGCGAATCGTGTAGGGCATGATTCACATGGTGTTATCCACCTCCCAAAATATGTGCGTGAATTGGAGGAAGAGGTAATCCAACCCAATGCACCAACAGAAATGATACACGAATCGGCATCCATAGCGGTATTGAATGGCAATTGGGGTTTTGGTCCCGTCATCGCGACTCGTGCTGTTGAGTTAGCAATTCAGAAGGCAAAGCAAACAGACATCAGTTCGGTTGCTGTTTCCCAGTGCAATGAGGTAGGTAGATTAGGTGGATATGCGTGCCTCGCAGCAGAGGCTGAGATGATTGCGTTGCTCATGGCAAACGACCACGGTGGTGGTACCTGCGTAGCACCGCATGGTGGGATTGAAGGACGACTCTCAACTAATCCGATTGCGTGTGCAGTGCCAATTGAAGGACAGGATCCGATTGTATTGGACATGTCTACAAGCGTTGTTGCATCAGGGAAGATTCGTGTCAAGCAGCATGGGAATGAACAACTTCCACAAGGTTGGCTTATCAACATCGATGGAGAACCAACAACAGATGCTGACGATTTCTACGGAATGACTCCCGCTGCCTTGCTGCCATTTGGTGGTATTGCTGCACATAAAGGGTTTGGACTTAGTGTAATAGTAGACATTCTTGCAGGTGCACTTACAGGTGCGGGATGTAGCCGTAGTGATGACGCACGTGTTGGCAACGGGTTGTTTGTCTTTGTGATTAACGTCGCGAGTTTTAGGGGGTTTCCGGGGTTTAGTGCTGAGATATGTCGTTTTATGGAATATATCAAATCGGCAAAGCGCGCAGCTGGTGTTGACGCAATTCAGATGCCGGGAGAACGCGGTTGGGATGAACAACGTAAACGTGAACGGGAAGGTATTCCAATAGATACGGAGACGTGGCAACAGATTCAAGCACTATTATGACAAGAATCCAATTATGTGGATGTCAATAAATCACCTGTCTCTGGGTGGAATAGGTGTGCTTTGTTGATGTCAAAACTGACTGTAAGTGGTGTGTTGTGCTGAGGTAAATCGACGAGATTAGATTGTGCTACAAAGTTGTTCTTTTCTGTTCGTAGGTATAGTAGCGCATGGTTTCCGAGCGGTTCAACCAACTCAACCTGAGTTATAATCTGATTATTCCCATTCTCACCGACATGAATATCCTCTGGACGGATTCCAAGCGTTACAGAGTCTCCCGATAGTTCAGTTAAGGCTGACTTTAAATTGGGATTCAAATCAACCGTAAAGTTATCAAACCGCAATTCCGATGTTCCATCGTTTTGGACAATGTGTGTCTGTATAAAGTTCATCGGTGGTGTGCCGATAAACCCTCCGACAAATTGGTTTGCAGGTTTGTGGTAGAGTGTTCCCGGATCTGCTATCTGCTGAATTTTCCCCTCATTGAGAACAACAATCTGATCCCCCATCGTCATTGCTTCAACTTGATCATGTGTGACGTAGATAATGGTTGCGTTGAGCCGTTCATGGAGACGACTTATTTCCATCCGCATTTGCACGCGCAGCTTCGCATCAAGGTTGCTTAACGGTTCGTCAAATAGAAAAACCTTCGGCTGGCGAACAATTGCCCTACCGACTGCAACACGCTGACGTTCACCACCTGAAAGATGTTTCGGTTTGCGGTTCAGTAGGTGTGTGATATTGAGTATGTCTGCTGCTTTGTTTACGCGATCGTCAATCTCTTGTTTTGGATACTTACGCAGTTTCAAGCCGAATGCCATGTTCTTATACACCGTCATATGCGGATAGAGGGCATAGTTTTGGAACACCATGGCGATGTCTCTATCTTTCGGTGGGATACCATTTACGCATTCGTCATCTATATAGATGTCACCCTCGGTAATCTCTTCGAGTCCTGCAATCATTCTCAAGATTGTTGATTTACCACACCCCGACGGTCCGACAAGCACAGTAAACGACTCGTCCAAAATCTGAAAGTTTGCTTTTTCAACTGCGAGGACATCACCGTCGTATATTTTTGTGACATCTTTCAAATTGACGTGCGCCATTGGTTATCCTCAAACACGCGACCTACCTGAACCCATGATTAAAGCTACAAGAAAACCCAAGGCAAATCCGACAACAAGCTGCCAAGTGAAAACCTGACCCATGAAAAGCGTAATTATGTTATCTTTTTTACGCATCTTTACTCTGTCAAAGATTTCACCACCTGCTGCAACAACCTTGGATCTACCGATTCTGTCACCGTAACCAGCTTTAGAAAAACTAATCGTATAGCGACCAGCAGGCAGTCCTGTTTTTTCATAAGCACCATCTTTATTTGTTGTTACAGTATATTCTCTGCCATCGCTGCTGCTAACGATTTTTACGGTAACCCCTTCTATTGGATTCTGTTCAGGGGTAGTATCAATAATTTCACCTCGGATTGTTGCACCAATATTGATGAATTCTGCATCTTGACCGTTAGCAGAACCGATACAGAACATAGAACTCATACCCATAACAAACATCATAAGTAGGTTTAAGCGAGTCATTATTCTCTCCTATTTGATTATCACCTGACGAAATGATTCAAAATAATAGAGTTTATTATGTACACTGCTATTTTCGCGATTTGATGTAGAAAAAGTAAATTAAATATCCAAACCCTAACATGTAGAGAATAAGGTGAATGAAAAGTAGAATAAAGAGGAAACCGTTAAATCCAAAGAAATATGTGAAGAAGCTCTTTTGTCTTCTCATCCTAATTCTGTCAAATATTTCACCACCGTCAGCAACATTTTTTGATTTACCAAATCTGTTCTGATAACCTTTTTTTGAAACACTAATCGTATAGCGACCCTCAGGCAATCCTGTCTTTTCGTAAAGACCGTCTTTATCCGTTTGCCATTAGTTATCCTCAAACACGCGACCTACCAGAACTCATAATTAAAGCGACAAGAAAACCTAAGGCAAATCCGACAACAAGCTGCCAAGTGAAAACCTGACCCATGAAAAGAATAAATATGTTATCTTTTTTACGCATCTTTATTCTGTCAAATATTTCCCCGCCGTATACAACAACCTTAGATTTACCAATTCTTTCACCGAATCCTTTCTTATGAGCAGAAATTATATAGCGACCACCATGCAGACCTGTTTTCTTGTAAAGACCATCTTTATCCGTTGTTACAGTATATTCTTTACCGTTAGTCGAATTAACGATTTTAACAGTGACTCCCTCAATCGGATTCTCTTCTGGTGTGGTATCAACAATTTCCCCTCGAATCGTTGCACTAACATCATAATCAGGATCTAGTTCATTTGCAGAACCGACACAGAAATAAGAACTCATACCCATAACAAACATCATAAGTAGGTTTAAGCGAGTCATTATTCTCTCCTATTTGATTATCACCTGACGAAATGATTCAAAATAATAGAGTTTATTATGTACACTGCTATTTTCGCGATTCGATGTAGAAAAAGTAAATTAAATATCCAAACCCTAACATGCAGAGAATAAAAGGAATAGCAAGCAAAATAGTAAGGTGACCGTTAAACTCAAAGAAATACGTGAAGAAACTCTTTTGTTTTCTCATCCTAATTCTGTCAAATATTTCACCACCGTCAGCAACATTTTTTGATTTACCAAATCTGTTCTGATAACCTTTTTTTGAAGCACTTATCGTATAGCGACCCTCAGGCAATCCTGTCTTTTCGTAAAGACCATCTTTATCCGTTGTGACGATATATTCTTGACCATAGGCACTGTTAACGATTTTTACGGTAACTCCTTCTATCGGATTCTGTTCGGGGGTAGCATCAATAATTTCCCCTCGGATTGTTGTCCTCCCACCGATAAATCCTGCATCTTGACCGTGCGCTGTATAAATACTGATAGGAACGATTATGCAGACAAGCAATAGAAAAGTGCTATTTTTCTGAGTCATCTTTTGCTTATTTGAGAGAAAGACTGATTCTTTCAGTGAATTTGTTGTGTGACTTCTGCTGTGTTTAAATCAATTACAAATTCAGAAACTATAATTTTGCACCAGTAAAAATGAGAATAAATAAAATGAAGTGTAAAAGCAATAGATACCCAAATGTATCCCATAGAAAGGTAAATATGTTCTCCTGCCTTCTCATCTTAATTCTATCAAAGACTTCACCGCCTGCTGCAACAACCTTTGGCGGACCGACTCGGTCTCCATAGCCTGGTTTTGAAACACTAATCATGTAGCGACCAGCAGGCAATCCTTTCTTTTCATAAGCACCATCTTTATCAGTTGTAACGGTATGTTCTTTTTCTGTAGCAGAATTAACAATTTTCACAGTAGCTCCTGCAATCGGTCTCTGTTCAGGAGATGTATCAACAACTTCACCTTTTATCGTTGCGCCACCAATAATGTCCTCTTGTACGGCATCAGCCTTAATCTCTTGTGCGGCAATACCCTTTTTTCTCATCTTAATTCTATCAAAGACTTCACCACCTGCTGCAACAACCTTAGGTTTACCGATTCGATCACCATAGCCTGGTTTTGAAACACTAATCATATAGCGACCAGCAGATAATCCTTTCTTTTCGTAGATACCATTTTTATCAGTTTTGACGGTATATTCTTTGCCGTTAGCTGAATTAACGATTGTAACGGTGACTCCTTCTATCGGATTCTGTTCGGGGGATGTATCAATAACTTCACCTTTAATCGTCGCATCACCAACGACATCCTCTTGTGCATATACGATAATAACATACATGCTCATACAGACAACTAACAGGAATATTATACTGAATCGGAACATTTTTTCGTATCTCCTTTTATTTAGTTACTCGTCTAATTCGTTAGGACGAAACAGTACTTCGTCAATTTCAGCATTCAGTTTTATGTCAGTAATCAAAACTTGCCGAACTTCACCGTTCTTTGTGGTGCGATGATGCGCTATTTTGATACCATCTACATCACGATATTCATCCAAAGATACGGTTACTGTTTCATTATCTTCTGCGATTTCATAATAATGAATATATTGGACTAAATGGTGAGTCTTTTCACTAAAGAAGACTTTTAGTTTTTTTCCAGAAGGCTGCGTAATTAGGAGAATAGATGCGGTATCATCCTTTATATCTGCTGTACCTACATATTCAACCAGAATATGGTTTTGCGCAAGATATGTTAGAAGCCAGATCGGTTCTCGGAAAAGACTATCTTTGAAGAAAGTAATAGTGGACTCAACTTCGTCAGGAGACATTTCGTTATCCTTTCCATTTGTTATCTGATACAAGGAATCACCATCAAAGATTAAACTGTCTTTGCCGTTATCTGTGTTCCAATCGGCGCGGAATTTATCAGGATAATAGTAGGTTTTATTCTGTCCTTCATCTTGCACTGTGCCATTGGGGAGATATTCAAAACTCTGTGATTCTATCACAATGTTTTTTACGGCTTGTAGTTTTTCGAGTCCACCGTGTGCTGCAACAGCTGCGTCAATTATTTCTTTGACTTTGAGCGATGGGTTTGGTGCTATTTCAGGAGAGTCGGCAGGTATTTTTGTTGGAGGTGAGGGTTTAACATTATTTGCCAGATTCTTCTCCACTAATTCAGCGACTGCAGATTCAACATCAAAAGCACCGAGACTTGCTTTTCGGATGATTCCTTCACCATCAATCAGAAATGCAGTTGGGATTGCCGTCACACCGTATTGCGTTCTTACTTTCCGATCTTGATCCCAATAGTGTTCCCATGCCAGTCCCTCTTTCTCAATATATGCATCAAGTGGTGTTTTTGACCTGTCCAAACTAATTGCAATTATCTGAAACTTCTGATCTTTATAATTTTGATAAGTATTCTTGAGTTTCGGCATCTCATTGATGCAGGGACCACACCACGTTGCCCAGAAATCGAGCAGTACAACCTGTCCACGATAGTCTTTCAGGGAGAGTTCTTCTCCATTTACATCCATCACCTTAAAATCAGGTGCAGGTTTTCCAACCCATTCACCTGGACCTTGTCCAATAGGTTGAGGAGGAGTATCCATTTTGCGCATCTTTGTTGCAGGAATTGTCTTGCGTGGAGAAGTGGATTCAGGAGATTTTGGATTAGGTTTGGCAAGATTTTCCTTTACTAATTCAGCAACGGAGGTTTCAAGGGCATGTCCACGTAGATTTGTCTTACGGATAACACCTTTTCCATCAAGTAGAAACATTGATGGAATTCCGGTTACCTTGTATTGATTTGCGATTTTTCCACCTTGATCCCAATAGTGAACCCATCCAAGTCCTTCATTCTTAACAAACGTTTCGAGTGGTTGTTGTGACCTGTCCAAACTAATACCAATAATTTGGAATTTCTGATCTTTGTATTCTTCATAAGTCCTTTTCACATTTGGTAATTCATTGATGCAAGGTCCACACCATGTTGCCCAGAAATCAAGCAACACGACTTGTCCACGATATCTTTCTAATGTAAGTTCTTCACCTTTTAGGTCTTTTACCTTAAATTCTGGTGCTGGTTTGCCGATCCACTGGTTTGGTTTTGGGGTGGTTGCTACGGCACGATTGGACAAATTACCTTTCCGCTCAGATATATCCTGTTCAAGAATTTTTTGGGCAAGTTTCGCGTACGATTTATCACCGAATTTTGGGTGTTCTATCAGTTTAGTATAGACTTCGTCTGCTTTATCATGATTGTTTAGGCTGTCGTAAGCCATACCCAATTCCAACATACTCGGTTGAACATAACGTGCTTCAGGATGTTCATCGATAAGTTTTTCAAAAACTGTAATGCTCTCTTCAACACGCTCCAAGCGAACTAATGTGTTACCGAGATAGTAATATACTTCGTCTACACGTTTGTATTTTGGGAACGATGTGACAAAATCAGATGACACTTCAGCTAATGTCTTTAATTCCTCTGGATTGTTTTGAAAAGTTAGTTTTTTATAAGTTGCTTTTATTTCTTGATATTTGGAGCCAATTTGTGCTGGACTTAGATTTGGAGTTGTTTGTGATGTGTCTTCAGCAGAGAGATATGAACAAAAACCTATTAACATCACAAGTAAAAGAATGCCTATACTGCATACAGAGTAACGTGCTTTATTTATATTTTTTAGGATGAACATCATTTTCTCCTCTTGTGTGTTGTAATCATAAGGGTTGATATATGTGGACGGGAACAGAGTTCCCGTCCATTCGTTTGGTTCATATTAACGTGACATATTTTCCTGTACAAGTTGAGCGACAGCGGATTCAAGTGCACTTCCTCGGAGATTCGTCTTACGGATAACGCCGTCCCCATCAATTAGAAAAGTTGATGGAATGGAGCGGACTTGATACATATTAGAAACCTGTCTGCTGCTGTCGTAATGTTGTGGCCATGTGATACCTTCTTTCTCAATATAGGATTCAAGAGGAGCTTTTCCGCGGTCTATACTGATTCCGATAATCTCAAAGTTGCGATTTTTGTATTTTGCATAAGTTGCTTTTACATTCGGCATCTCTTGAATACAAGGTCCACACCACGTTGCCCAGAAATCAAGAAGTACAACCTTTCCGCGATATTGTGCTAACGATAGAGGTTGACCGTTCAAGTCCTTCACCTGAAAATCCATAGCGGTTTGACCGATGAAATTAGTTGGACTGCTACTATCAGCTAAGCCATCTAATGCACCTGTCCGATCTGCCCTATTTGTGTCCAGCAATTTCTGTGCGGTTGCGGCATACTGTCTATTACCAGACTTTGAATTATTTACTAAATCATAGTATACTGCATCTGCTTTATCATGCTGATTGATTTTGTCGTAAGCTAACCCTAATGTTAATTTCCCTTTTCCAATTGATGGTGCAAGCGGATAGTATCGGATTAGTTCGTCAAGTACCGTAATAGCTTCATCAGCACGATCAAACTGGACTAAAGTAGTTCCCAAAATATAGTAGACTTCATCAACATCTTTATATTTTGAGTGTTGGTTGATAAATCCTTTAGACTTCTCAATTAACAATTCAGCATCAATTGGATCAGCAGTAGTTGTAACTTTCATTGAGAGTTTTACGATCTCGTCATAAGCATCGGTTGGACGAACTGATGATGAACCTGTGGTATTTTGGGTAGTTGGAACACAGGACGCTAACATCAGCAGACTTGTGAGAACGGTTAGAAGGTAACACCAACCGTTGTTTCTGGATATTATATCGTTTATAATCATCAACTAACTCCTTTGTCTTTCTTTGGATACAACATATTTTATATTGCGTTACGATAGGAATACGCGAGTAGCAATTTAATCTCTTCTGCTTGTACCTGTTGTAAGAAATGGGTTACATCTGAGGATGGATCGTTTTCTGCCTCTTGACACCAATCAATAAACTGATATGCGTCCCAATGTTCTTGTGTTTCAATAGTTTGTGCAATTTGTGTTAGTGCATCGGATGGATTCTGTATCTCTTTAGCAATAGAAATTGCATGTTCTCGGAGAGACGGAAATATCGGATGTGTTCCGACTCTGCCGAACCAATACTTTGCATTGCTGTAATCCGGTTCACGACGGTGCATGATTCCGTGCCAATAACTACCTGTGTTGTTACTCAGTTCTTGCGAGATGTCATGAGAGTCGTTCAATGCATCGTTCCAGAGGAGCAATCCGCTTTTAATCGCACCACCAAAAATATCATCTTTCAGTGATTGCCCTTGGAAAAGGTCTTCAAGCGATGAGGCGACGAGTTCGTCTGTGAGTTCATTGTTCCATGCGTTCTCAGGGACAAGTGGTGGGAGTGGGTTACCTGTCTCTAATTTTTCAATTACTTCAGCGATTGCCGATGTGTATGCTACATCCATGAGGAAACTCCTTAGTCTTCAAATCGGTAATATGAAGTTTAGTTTAACATCTTTTTGTGTTTATATCAAGCGTTTTCCGCTATTGAGAAGAGACATTCAATTGTCGCTATTCAACATTTTCGGAATCACGGATTTACGCGAATTACACAGATTTTGCGGACTATTCAGTTTGAGGAGACAAAATCCTATTGAAATATCGGTAAGCAAACTTTCATAAGAATGGTTGAAAAATGTCATACTTTAGAGTTTTTAGAGTCAATCGCAATTTTGATTATTTTAGTATAAAGCTATAGACCTATATCTACACTGGGTTTACGGCTTATTTATGATAAATATAGTCAGGATTGACTCTAAAGTTTTACATTTCTCTATAAGTCATACCATTTCTAATAAATTAAATGTCATTTACTGAGGAATACTTGTAGGTCAACAAGGAAGTCGTTCCTATATATATAAAATGTCTGATTAATTTCAAAATTCACCATAATTCTTAAAACATAATAAAGCTGTCCATCTGCAATATATTTTGCCATTCTATCTCAAATGTGTTACAATTATTCATACATAGTTTGGAGTCTGAAAGAGAGTTTAGTCAGAGATGAGAAGTGCCTATACAAAAGCCTTAATCGTTTACATTGGATTTTTAGTGATATTGGTTGGCATTTTAATGGTTGTCATCCATCGCTATTCACAATATGGCTCAATTCCTGAAACGATGGAGATGGTTGACTTTCAAGGACTTCTCTTAGGAACTTTAGGAGCGGTTGTTCTAATTTTGGTTAGTGTTGTTCTAACCTTTACCTTGGCACGCGCATGGGTAAAGGAACAACCTGAATTGGCAGAACGGATATTTCGGTACGCATTAATAATCAATCTCAGTATTATTCTTATATTGGGCGGTATAGCAAGTGGTATCATTATTTTACGGACATTATGGACTATAGGATACTTTTAAGTTTGCATTAATGTTGAATTTGTGATATAATACTTTAATTAATTTGGAGATACATTTCTGACGCTTTTGCGTAAGTATTCTCATTTTGTGAGATTGAATTATCGTCGTGAAAGTGTGCTGAGAATGTAAATGTAAGATTTGGTCGTGTAGAAGTTTACGGGTATTTCTTATAGTTACAAGATCTGTTTTAGTATTCATCTACATTATGACTAATCAAAAGCCTACTAAAACTTGGGGGTGTGAAAAATACACTATAGAGGCAGACGTAATCAGAAACCGAAGGAAAGACAGACGCGTTCGAATTATCAGATTCGTGCAAAAGAGATTCGAGTTATTGATGAAGAGAACAAACAGCTCGGTGTGATGACTCCACGCGAAGCGATGGAACGTGCTGAAGAAATCGGCTTGGATTTGGTTGAGGTTTCGCCAAATGCTAACCCACCCGTATGTAAGATAATGAACTACGGGAAATATCAGTATGAAAAGAACAAGCGTGCGAGAGAAGCTCGAAAGAAACAGTCTAAGATTGTTTTAAAAGAGATTCAATTCCGACCGGATACAGCGGAACATGATTACCAATTCAAGAAGCGTCATATTGAAGACTTTTTGAAAAATGGTTGGAAGGTTAGAGCGACAGTGCGTTTTCGTGGCAGAGAGATGCTGCATACAGATTTGGGTAAAAACATGCTTGCCCGATTGGAAGAAGATGTGGCTGAACTTGGTGAGGTAGAACAACCTGCTAAGATGGAAACGCGTGTGATGTCAATGCTCTTAACACCGAAATCTTCGTAACTACAGTGTCCCTCATGCCATATATGAGTAGACTTTAACGTATTTTTGTGATCTATAAAACATGTATCTCTTTTAATTAGACGGCTTTTGAAAGAGACACACCGTTTGCGAGGAGAGCGCGGTTCTCCTCGTTTATTTTGTGAGTTTATGCCTATATCTCACCTACATATTACCTTAATAGAAATGATCTGGATAAGCCGTACCAAAGGAAAATTGTTATGCCGAAAATGAAAACGCATAAAGGCGCGGCAAAGCGTTTTAAATTAACTGCGAAAGGTAAAATACGTCGTAATCGAGCGTATGCGGGTCACTTGTTTATATCAAAATCTTCAAAACGTAAACGTCGGTTAAGACAACCTACGTTGGTTGACCCAAGTAATGAAAAACGTTTGAAACGTCTAATTTATTAGGAGTTAGAAATGGCACGAGTAAAAACAGGGAGTGTTCGTCGAAAGCGAAGAAAACGTATACTAAAGCATTCCAAAGGGTTTCGTGGTGGACGTAATAACCTTAGACGTACCGCGAAGGAAGCGGTTGAAAAAGCTTGGAATCACGCCTACACACATAGGCGTACACGGAAACGGGACTTTAGAAGGCTTTGGATCATGCGAATTAACGCTGCCGCAAGGTTACATGGACTGACATATAGTAAATTTATACACGGTTTAAAAAACGCTGGTATTGAATTGGATAGGAAGGTCCTCGCGGATATAGCGGTCAACGATGCAGCAGGTTTTGGACAGCTTGTCGCCCGCGTAAAAGGATAGGTTAAATACGAATACATTTAAATGTTATACTATTAAAAGGCAATGAAGGGACAAAGTAGGTAGTTGGGAAACCTCAATTAGAGAGACTGTGCCATCGGCTGAAAGCATGGTTTTGAGAGCAACTGTTGAATTTCATCTTGGAGCCGAATTATTAAGAAATGAAGCGGACAGATTGTAGAAATAATCTGTCAAGCGGGGTGGTACCGCGGAAGTAGATGCCTGTCGCTTTCGTCCCCAGAAATGCCTCAAACAAAATATGAGGCAGTGGGACAGCGTGACGGGCATAATCATTTTAAAAGGCACTTATGAAAGCAGAATTAGAGGCGATTCAAGCTACAGCACTTGAAGCATTGAAGGATGTGAAAACGACAGATGTGCTTGAATCGCTTAGAATTGAGTATTTTGGACGTAGAGGTAAGTTGACGGATGTCATGAAGGGAATGGGGCAGCTGTCTAAAGAGGAACGTCCGATAATTGGGAAACTTGCCAATGAGGTGCGTGCTTCACTAACAGAAGCGTTTGAAGCGACCAAAACCGCACTGGAAAGCCAACAGCAAGAACAACAACTCCACGCAGAAGCCGTTGATATCACGTTGCCGGGACGAAAACCTGCTTACGGAAAAGCACATCCAGTGATGCAAACGTTGGAACGGATTGAAGCGATTTTCACGCAAATGGGTTTTCAGGTGGTGACAGGACCGGAGGTAGAAACAGAGCATTACAATTTTGATGCACTCAATACACCTTCGGATCATCCTGCACGGGATCTGCATGATACTTTCTATCTCACTGATGGACATCTCTTACGTACCCACACATCGCCGGTTCAGATTCGTGTTATGGAAAATCAGAAACCCCCAGTGCGTATTATTGTTCCGGGTAAGGCGTATCGTGTGGATTACGATGTTTCGCATACACCGATGTTTCATCAGGTTGAAGGATTGCTTGTGGATAGACATGTTACCTTTAGTGAATTGAAGGGAGTGTTGGTATCTTTTGCACGTCAGATGTTCGGGGATCAGACACAGATGCGTTTCCGTCCACATTTTTTTCCGTTTACTGAACCGAGTGCTGAAGCGGATATTTCTTGTACTGTGTGTCGTGGTAAAGGTTGTCGTAGTTGCGGACACACTGGTTGGATTGAAATCTTGGGAGCAGGTGCAGTTGATCCGGAAGTATTTCGTGCTGTTAATTATAACCCAGAAGAGGTTACTGGTTTTGCCTTCGGTATGGGTGTAGAACGGATTGCAAACCTGCAGTTTCGTATACCAGATATCCGCACTTTTTATGAGAATGATCTGCGTTTCTTGCAGCAGTTTTAATAGAATAGAAGGCATATTCTGTCGAATGTCATACGCGCATTCAGCATTGATTTGGATGTGCCGTAACGAAGGATTTAGAAATTGAACGTAACACTAAATTGGCTAAAAAACTATATAGATTTTGAGTTTTCTGCAGATGAACTCGCTGATAGGTTAACGATGCTGGGTGTTGAAGTTGAATCTGTCAAGCAACTCGGTGTAGCATTAGAAGGCATAGTTGTTGGCAAAGTGAACTCCATCAGTCCACACCCGAATGCGGATAAACTTGTGCTTTGTCAGGTAGATATTGGTGAACAGGATGCACTTCAGATCGTGTGTGGTGCACCGAATGTAAGTGAAAGGATGTCTGTCCCTGTTGCTACAATCGGGACAGAATTGTCGAGTGGTATCACGATAAAACAAGCTAAATTACGTGGTGAGGAATCGTATGGTATGCTCTGTTCAGAAAGGGAATTGGGTATTTCCGAGGATGCCGCAGGACTCATGGAATTATCCTCAGACACATCCGTTGGCACACCACTCGCCGAAGCATTGGGATTAGACGATACGGTCTTTGAATTGGAGATAACACCGAACCGTCCGGACTGCCTTAGTCTGATCGGTGTTGCTCGCGAAATTCGTGCGGAAACAGGTAACGAGTTGAAACTTCCAGAAGTTAACATCCGAGAAAACGATACCGATATTCGGGAGGTAACGTCTGTAACAATTGATGCACCCGATCTCTGTCCTCGTTATGCAGCACGTGTAATTCGTGGTGTCAAAATTGGTGAATCTCCTGCGTGGCTAAAACAACGACTTGAATCTGTTGGTATTGGCGTTATCAATAATATCGTGGACGTTACAAACTTCGTATTGATGGAATATGGTCAACCGTTGCACGCATTTGATTACCATAAACTTGGGGAGAACCGTATCGTTGTTCGTCGTGCAGCAGAAGGTGAACAGATAACAACCCTTGATGAAGAAGAACGCGAACTCACATCAGATATGTTAGTTATCGCTGATGCGAACAAACCTGTGGCACTTGCTGGCGTTATGGGTGGTTATGATTCTGAGATTACTGATGAAACGTGTGATGTGCTGCTGGAAAGTGCCAATTTTCAGCCGGCAAGCATCCGTGCAACTGGCAAAAAGTTGGGTATGCACACGGAAGCGTCATATAGATTTGAACGCGGTGTTGATCCAGAAGCAGTTATTCCTGCACTTAATCGCGCGGCACAACTTATTGTGGAATTGGCTGGTGGTACTGTCTGTGAAGGAATTATTGATGTTTATCCTGGAAAGAGTGAACCAATCCAGATTCAACTCCGTTCTGATCGTGTCAATTTCATATTGGGAACTGCGCTTGAAGCAACCGAGATAGAGCAGATATTATATCGGTTAGGGTTTGGTATGGAAGCATCACAATTGGAAGATAGCAGCTATCAGGTCACTGTACCGTCATTCCGTAGTGATATTACACGTGAGATTGACCTGATTGAGGAGGTAGCACGTGTTTACGGTTATGATAACATCCCTACAACACTGCCAAAGGGTGATATCCCTGTTCCCGTTTCAGATATTTCAGTTGAGGTGCGAAAACATATAAAGCAATTCCTTCTTGGGGCTGGTATGATGGAATCAGTGAACTATAGTTTCAGCCACCCGAACTGTTTTGATAAGGTTCGGTTAGCTGCGGATAATCCACTTCGTGATGCTTTGAAATTGCGTAATCCGTTGAGTCCAGAGATGTCAATCCTTCGTACAACATTGATGCCAAGTTTATTGGATAACGCACAACACAACCATAACCATCAGATCAATAATATAGCCCTTTTTGAGATGTCCACAGTTTTTGTGAAAGGCGAAGAACCTTGGCGTATTGCTGGTATCCTCGCTGGAGAAATTGGTGGGGGTGTCTACGGTGATCCGTATAAAAATCCTGATTTCTTTGACATAAAGGGTATTGTAGAAAGGGTGCTTGAGGTATGTTGTCTTACCGATTACGCATTCAAGAAAACCGAAGAACCAACCTTCCATCCGGGTCGCAATGCTGCGGTGTTGTTGGGGGATAGACGTATCGGTATTCTGGGAGAGGTGCATCCTGAAGTGCTTGAAATTTACGAACTACCGTATAAGGCATACCTTTTTGAACTTGACCTTGAGGCACTTGCTAACGCAGCTGATTTTTCCAAACGTTTTGAACCAATTCCCATTTATCCGAGTGTGCAGCGCGATCTTGCGATTGTAGTAGATAAAGAGATGCAGTCGGATACACCGATAGATATTATCTATTCCACGGGAGGAGAGTTAGTTGATTCGGTGCGGTTGTTTGACGTGTATGTTGGGGATCAGGTGTCGGAAGGTAAGAAAAGTCTCGCCTATACAATCACATATCACTCCGCAACTGAAACATTGACAGATAAAGATGTAAATAACCTTCATGACAAGGTTGTGAAACGATTAAATCAGGAACTTGGTGCAGAACTGCGGCTATAATCTGAAGAAATTAACGTTGTTGGTGGGTATAGTATTGTTTGGAATAGGATGGGTAAATGCAGGCACACCGTATAAAGAATCTGTTTTCTGCTATTGCGCGGCACTACGACTTTCTTAATTCACTGTTGAGCCTTCGGTTTGATCGTGTGTGGCGACGAGAAACAGTCAAAGTGAGTGGTGTAACACCTACGAGTAAGGTGCTTGATGTTTGCACAGGTACAGGTGAACTCGCCCTTGCGTATGCTGATAAACTTGAGACCGGTGTTTCTGTCATCGGTTCGGATTTCTGTTTTGAGATGTTAGTTGTCGGCAAGCAAAAGGTGGAACGACAGAATCGCACGCACGCCTTTGTTCCGATTGAGGCGGATACCCTCACGCTCCCGTTTGCAGACAACACTTTTGACATTGTTTCTGTCGGTTTTGGTATCCGAAACGTTTCTGATCTTGAATTGGGAATCCGTGAGATGACCCGTGTTGCTGTACCCGGTGGAAGAATTGCCATCTTGGAATTCACGCAGCCTGTCAATCCGATTTTTCGCGGTCTCTACTATTTCTATTTCACGAAGATATTACCTTTCATCGGCAATTGTATATCTCGGAATAAGGATGATGCTTACGGGTATCTTCCTCGTTCTGTGTTGCAGTTTCCGAATTGTGATGCGTTGAAAGATGTAATGGAGCAGTGTGGACTGACAGATGTGCAGTATTATAGGAAAACTTTGGGTATTGTTGCTATTCACGCGGGAAAAAAGATGTAAAACGTATAGAAAGTTATCATTATAGGAGGCTACTGTGAAGACTTTTTTCAACTATATGATCCTAATGGTTATTGGAATACTGACTGTTTGTATGCTCAGTTGTGGAGATCGGGCTGAAGATGACGATGAACTTGTGCGGTTGCTCCGCGCAAATCCAACACCCGGTAGCACGATTGAAGAAAGTAGTAAGATTACCATTACTTTTGATAGTGAACCGGGAAATGTAGAAGTGAATGTTGGAACTGCTACGACGACTGACAATACGGTTACAATCACAGGACCTTTTCCAGAAGGGCAATTTACCTTGAAACTGACATGGGAAGATGGAACTCGAGACATAACTTACACTGTTGGAGGTGACGATCCATCGATCACTAAACCAGACCCAGACCCAGAACCTGATCCTATTGCTCCTGAAGGAATGGTACTCATTCCTGAAGGGGAATTTGTGATGGGAAGTGAAAAAGCGAATGCTGATAACGATGAACAACCAGAACATACGGTTTTTATTGATGCTTTTTTTATTGACGAAAACGAAGTAACCAACACACAATTTAAGGAATTTATCCTCGCTAATCCACAGTGGCAGAAGAACCAAATTGATGAGAGATTTACAGATGAAAATTACTTAAACGATTGGGATCGGAACAATTTTCCTCATGGAGAAGATGATCATCCTGTACGATACGTCAGCTGGTATGCAGCGATGGCATACGCGCAATGGGTAGATAAGCGACTTCCTACAGAAGCGGAGTGGGAGAAAGCCGCGCGGGGTGGATTAAATAGGAAAGATTATCCGTGGGGTGAGCTTATTAGCGAGAGAAAAGCTAACTATGGTAAACTCATTAGTCATACAACGCCTGTTGGCGAATATCCTCCGAACGACTACGGTGTATATGACACGTCAGGGAATGTTTGGGAGTGGTGTCTTGACGCTTACCAGAGTGACTTCTATGCGAACTCACCACGTGAAAACCCTGTCGCTGGTGCTGATAGCATAGAGGAAATCGTAAATGATTATGAGAACGTTGCTACTGACCGTGTATTGCGTGGTAGTGGGTGGAACGGTAACCCTGAATGGTTACGTTCTGCGAATCGTTATGGGGACAGTCCTACCTATGCGGGAATTGGTGCTCTTGGATTCCGATGTGCGCAGAATATTGAATAGTTGATGTTATTATTTATTGACATTCAAACGTTCAACATGTGCTACAACAGATTCGGAGATGCCCTCCAAACTATAACCACCTTCCAATGCTGAAACGACGTTACCTGATGCAGTGTCTTCTGCAATGGCAAGAACTAAATCTGTTAACATGGCAAACCCTTCTGCAGTGATGTTAGTGTTAGAGAGTGGGTCAAGGTAATGTGCATCAAATCCAGCGGATATCAGGATAAACTCAGGTGAAAAGTCTTGTAATGCTGAACGGAGAACATCCTCAAAGACTGTCCTGTACTCATCATCGCCACTTCCTGGTGACATCGGCACATTAAGCGTTGTGCCTTTTGCATTTCCACTACCTTGTTCATACTTTGAACCGGTACCAGGATAAAGCGGAGACTGATGGATAGAGAAGAAAAAAACTGTTTCGTCTTCGTAGAAAATATCTTGTGTACCGTTGCCGTGATGCACATCCCAATCCACGATTGCAACCTTGCCTACACCGTGCTCCCGTTGGAGATAACGTGCTGTAACGGCTATGTTGTTGAACAAGCAAAACCCCATGCTCTGTCCTAGAGTGGCGTGGTGTCCTGGTGGACGCACCATAGCAAAGGCGTTTTTCACTTGGTCTGTTGCGACTGCCTCTGCTGCACATAATACCCCTCCAGTTGAAAGCAAGGCAATATCGTAAGATTCATGTCCAACAGGTGTGTCGTATGCCATTGGTATTTCTGCTTCACAGGATTGTCGTATGTGTTCGCTATAACCGGAGTTATGTGCATAAGCGATCTGATCAACGGTCGCGGGTGTTGGGTCAATGTGGTGCAATTGTTCCCAAACATCGCTTTGTTGGAGTGCTGCGAGGCTGGCTCTGAGTCGGTCTGGACGTTCGGGGTGTCCTGGACCTGTGTCGTGGTTTAGGTAGTCTGGGTGGTAGATGAATGCAGTTTTTTGTGGCATATTAGAACTCTAATAAAGTTCAGGAGAATGCTCAGATGAGTATGGTAGAGGAATCTCATCATCGTGATGTTTGGAGGTTTCTATCCAGCAGATAAGTGTGTCCCTTCCGTTCTCAATCGCTTCATCAATAGTCTCTCCGTCAGAAATACATCCTGGTAAGTCAGGAAATTCAATTAGATAACCTCCACCTTCTACATCTGATAAAATGCTTATACAGAATGTATACGCAAATTTATTCATGATTTTCTCCTAACTAATATCTATTCTAATAATTATTGTTCCATTACTGGATTCAACCATTATTGTTGATTGGAAATTCATCTTCTGTAGGAGCGACCTCCTAGTCGCGGAATGTTATAATATATCATTCTTACAAACGGATTTTCTTGTTTTATCATATCAGATGTGATCTACATTGTCAAATAAGAGAATTGTGGTTTATTAACCCCGCGTACGCCTAACCCGAGCAGGTGTATCATCACCATGAATCTCAGACGAAAGGATACGCAGACTGCGATCTTCTATCGGCAGTTTCACTTTTACACCACCACGTCGATGCGACTCACGCAGAGCAATTGCGACCTCAAGTGCTTCACGTCCATCTTCCTCGGAACATTTTGGTGAACCCCCGTTTTCAATAGCATTGATGATGTCGTCAACAATAGTCAATCCCATCCCTTGCATCCGATTAGGGTATGGAAACGGACATGTTGCAGGCACACCACGTCCACGTCGACCACCGGGTAGGACACGAATCAACTCAAACTTTTCTGCATTGTTGATGGAACGGATACGTCCACCTGAACCGATGACATCCACCTCCCACGGTGCTGCACCACACGACGTGCTTCGGAGATATGCCCTAACTCCGTTATCAAATACGAGATAGCCGTTTCCCATTAGATCGTTTTCACCTGCAGCAGCCTCGTCAGACTGCATCTCACCGAAAACCCACTCTACATTGCCTCCTGCCATATAACGTAGAATGTCAATAGCATGGCTGCCGTTATGTGAAAGACCACACTGTGCATACACGGTTACCTGAAGCACATTGCCAATCTCACCTTCGTCAATGAGTTTTCGCGCCTCACTAAAGAATGGATTCCAACGACGCGCGCAATTAACTGCCATGACGACACCGTTTTCTTGGCAGACATCAACCATTACATCCGCTTCCTCAAGACTGAGCGAGATCGGTTTCTCTGCCCAAATTCCTTTTACACCAGCACGTGCCACATCCTGAACGATAGTTGACCGCACCCGTGCAGTTGTGCAAATGCTGACAAGATCAAGGTTTTCCTGTTCTAACATTTCACGATAATCGCTATAGATATGTTCTGAACTTAGCCCCCACCGTTCACCGAAGATTGAGGCTTGTTCGGCATGTAAGTCAGCACCCGCAACCAATTCTACTTTCGGTGATGCTGCATAACTTGGTGCATGACAGTAGGGAAGAAAAAGTGATCCTCCCTGTGTGATTTCGTCATCAAAAGTGCTTCCCATCCGTCCTAAACCGATTACACCTGCTCGATAAATTGACATCTTTATTCCTCCAAGAAAATGTGTCAGGTAAATGTGAAGGCTTAAGGTGTTAAACCCTTCCTTTGCACAGTTCTACCAGAAAATTACGTCTCAACGATTTTATAGGTAATGCTGATGAGGACCGGCTTTGTACTTAACATGATTCCTATAGGTTGGCTTTTATATTTCCCCATGTTGTAGTTAATTTGCTTGCGGGGTAAACCGCCAACGCGGATTTGAACCCTTTTGTCATGAGGACTTTAATGTCAGCCTCAGTCAAAGCAACATTGAAAAACGCGACCTCATCAAAGAGTCCTGAATAATATTGTCCCCATTGATCTAAAAAATTCGCGCCAATACCGATCTCCGTAAAAACATAGGAATCGGAAACTGTGTCCTCTTTTTCACCATTGTAATAGCCTGTCACATTTCCAGCACCATCAAATACGAAGGCATAGTGCCCCCATTTATTATTATCAAATTTTGGGATGACGGGTTTCCATGCGGCACCCCAGATTTCAACCGCGCCATTTTGGTACCGGATTGCGAAGGCTGGATTTGTCGGTCCACTGGTATTCGATATTAGCCGGTCATCATTAACCGCGTCGTTTGGATTTGCCCACAAAATTAATGTGATCGTTCCAGATAAACCCAAATCCCCAACAGCTACCTGGCTTTTACTTTCATTTCCATCAAATTCCAGTGCAGATCCGAACTTACCGTTTTTTGTCCATTTTGGACTGTTCACAAGTATTCCGTCATTGCTATTGTCAGAAGAATCCTCCGCTGTATTCCCCTTGTCATCATCAAAGTGCCACATTCCGACAACGGTTTTCAGATCAAGTTCGGCATTGCTGATGTCAACGAACATCAGACTAAGGACAATTAAGCTGGTACAACCAAGAATTAAATTCGCTCTTACGATCTTCATCTGTCATGATCTCCTTCATTGTGTAAGAAGGTTGTAAATTGTGAATTCGTGACGACATATAAGAGTTAAACATGTAATGTGTGAACATACCACTGACTTGTTCTTACCATTTGTTCGTCATTCTATCACAGTTTCAATCTTCTAAACAAAAAATCTGGACGAATTCAGAGACGGCTGGATATTTTTTGCTTTCAGCATGACAGCTTTCACAGATCGATTGCTGTCCACAACGTTGGCACCAAAGAATCGATTTGTCTCGTAGCATGATTAACTCCGTTTTCACCAACTCAATGAAACTGTGCTGTACGATGCGGCGGCAGTGTTCATCTTTGAAATTGATCGTTGTAGCTTATTTTCCTGATATGTTGTTACTATAATTATTCGACAAGGATTTTCTCGTAGACAAAATCCAACCATCTGTCTTGTGGTGATATAATCAGAGGTTTCGGAGAAAGGGGTGTCCAGTAAGGTTTGAAAATGTGTCCTAAATCACTTTTCAATTCCCATGCATCCTCTGTTTCCTCTTGTGTGGATAAATGGAAAAAATGTCTTTTTTTCTGGTCACTTAGGTTATCATTCAGCACCCATCCTGTAATATTATAGTCAATGCATATAGGTTTGTGAAATTCGTCATATTCATATTCAATGTACGAAATGTGTGTGAAATCTTCTTGTGTAGAATGATAATCAACAGTGAGTCCTCTGGTGAGTTTATCCTTGTAGGGTACTGCATTTAAGTTGGGTTTGATATAGACGGTGGTTGTATTTGTGATTATTCTCTGTTGTTGTTCTAATTCATTCTCAAAACAACCGAGATATTTTTCGATCTTTACGACTCTTAGTCCTGTTTCTTCATAAGTTTCACGTATGACTGCAGTTTCAATATCTTCACCGACTTCCACACTACCAGCGGGGATTTGAATGCCAGCTGTGGGGTGTTTGAATACAAGCAGCGAGTTTACTCGATTTCGTTTTTGTGTTATAAATGCGGTGACTTTTTCAATGGAATTGTTAATATTTCTATTCTCCTGTACGATTTTTTACTCAATTTAAATAGAACGCATCTGCCACATATCCATTGACACGATCATCTTCCACAATGCCCTATCCATTGTAGAAGTGCTGTTTATGAGAAATGGCGAGGCACAGAGACCTCGCCCTACAAATAATATATTTGATATGCTCTAAGCATAAATATTTTTCATCTGCCAAGAATCCAGTGATTTGAGTTCACTGTCTTGTCCCTGTGAACGCAAAGACACCCCAACGCTATCTTCCCTGTCAGGATAGACACGCATCGCGACACACTGTCGTCCATTGGCAAATACTTCAACGACACTCTTATCAATAAACACACGCAATTTGAGCGTTTCGTCTCCCAGAATAGACAGACCACCAGTTTCGGGAGCACGGGAACGAACATCCGGTGCAATTGAGGAATACGATGAATCTATCGTTAGCAGACTTTCGCGAACATTTCTCTCGGAATTATGATTTCGCATGCCACGTTCTCTGAAGAAGGCAATACGTGTGAACTCCTCTTTGTTCGGAGAACGAAGTACGTTCAACTCAACCATCGGGGAACCTTTCGTGTCGATTTCCAATTCCAATTCCATCGCATTGCCATTGATGTTTTCTAATACAACTTCCTGATTCGCAGGTAGCGTCATCGAATCAACATGTTGATGGTCAGACCGTAGTGATTCTATATCGCCAGCAGGTTCAACACCAATTTCATCTCTTGAGAGAAGTGTCAGACGACGGGGCAAAGTCATAATCTGATTCCAACCCTTTGTGGGTTTTGCTGGGTTCATGTTGTAGATAACAATAACTCCACCCTCACCATCAGGTGTTGCAGATGGGGCGTGCACTCCTGCGGGAGAGGCTGCGCCAAAATTGTTTTTTGCTCCTCCTGTGACAACGAACTTGTCGCGTGCTTTATCATAATCACCAAGTAGATATTGTCCACCACTCATGTGACTGAAGAATAAGAGGATATGTCGGTCACCGATAGGCCAGAAATATGGACATGCGCCATCATCACCTACCAAGGTGTATTGATCATCTTCTACGAAGGGATGTAAATAGACCCAATTCGCTAAATCAGCAGAACGAAGTAAGAAATTGGCGCGGACAGGTTTACCAGCAGGACCGTGTGGAAGCGTCCCACCCGATAACGAGTAATACATGTCATCTTTTTTCCAGATGCATGGATCGAACACACGATAGACAGGTGTTGTGCCATCTGCATGTCTTGAGGGTATCACTGCCTTGCCAGAGACCTTTTCCCAATTCAGTAGGAGTGGATCGCTTGACACTGCCACCATATTTCCAACAACCGTTCCGTGATACATTGCTATCACGCGGTCCTCTTCCACGTATGTTGATCCAGAGAAACAACATCTTTCTGGATTCGGATAGATCGCGTAGGGCAAATCCTGCCAATGGATCAGGTCATCACTAATCGCATGTCCCCAATGTTGACGTGTATCTTCCGGTGGATATGCCTGATAGAATAGATGCCACCGCCCCTGCCAAAAACAGAGTCCGTTTGGGTCATTAAGCATCGCTTCTGGATTGATGTAATGATAAATAGGACGATGCGGGTCCCCTTCGTATGTTTTACGATAAGCGTTCAACCGTTGCATCAACGGATTCGTCTTTAACTGTTCTTCCTGTTCTTCCAACGTTTCCGCGAACGTATAGTGCGGTACTTTAGAGGTAAAATCTTCGTTAGCCATAGTTTCTCCTCTGCGAAATGTATATGAGATTTATGACTTTTAGCATAGCAGAGAATTGGCTGCATGTCCAGAAAATTGAAAAGTTAAAGCAAACGGACGGGAGTAATTTATCCCGTCCGTTCTTTATATATTGAACTGCCATTAAAATTGTCTATATAGCAGAGGAATCTGCTGAATTAAATTTAACGATTTCTTCCCAAAGGACGTTACCTTCAGGATCGCAAAATGTTGTGATAAATTCTAACGTAAATTTGTTTACAACTTTGGCATATTCCTGAATAAAATGTTCGTTTCTTACTTTCGCATGATGTCCTAATGGTTCAATTATATCTGTGTAAAGATTCTTATCACCTGAAATAAATGTCCAAAATTGTTGTCCACAATATTTATAGTATTCACCTTTATCTGGCTTTTGATTTTTTCCATAACAGCAACCGTTTACAGCCACAATGTTCGTTGATGATGTATTTGTCCTGAGAATTCTTTTCGCTTTTGTGAAATTATCTTTCAGTCTCGCAACTTGGTTGCTATTTCCCCAATTAGGTCCAGATTTGATTGACACAATATATCTAATACCATTATTTATAAATTCTAAATCAATACCTTCTGCAGAAGATTTTTGTCCACCAAATACTTGCGTACAAATGAAGATCACAAGTTCCTCCAGAAATCCACCAAAGATCGTTTCTTCCTGTGAAGACAGATGGGCATCCAAAATTGTCTTTACATAATCTTGAGCTGTATTTATATTTTTTGCTTTGAATAGGTAGGGGTTTTTTCGTTTGACAACAGTCATCAGTTTCAATTTATGAAGATTGTCTAACCTTTTTTGGTGAAAGTTCTGAATGTTCGCCTCTACATAATCAGTTATCTCCTGTTGTGTAATTTGTTTCATCTTCTTCCTCTTCAAATAGCCGATATTGTTGCGATTTGATGTTTTCCTTTGCAACTTGATAATATTGGGGAAAAATCTCTATACCAACGGAATTTCTGGATAACTTTTGAGCGACTTGACTGGTTGTTCCAGAACCAGCAAACGGGTCAAGCACCCAATCATTTTCTTCAGTAAACAATTTGATAAACCACTCAGGCAACGTATTCGGAAATACGGCACTATGTTTTTTATTTCCTGTTTCCGTTGCTAAGTGCAAAACATTCGTCGGATACGCCATTTTTCGGTCTAACCAATTTGATACATTTTTACCGAATCCGCTACCCACCTTTGATGTATCCCGACTCTGGTCTGTTTTGCTGAGTTTTCTCAGCCTTTTCTCCGCCCAATCTCCCATCGGCACCATCACAGACTCTTGATACATAGCGAATTTCTTGGTCTTGTTGAATTGTAAACATCTTTCCCATGCATCTCTAAACCGATTTGGCCATTTACCCGGATAACTGTTTTTCTTGTGCCAGATAAACTCCTCTGTCCACAACCAACCTTGTTTTTTCATCTCAAGAATTAACTCAATTACATAGGTATGTCGTTCTCCGTTAACAGCTTTTTCTTTAATGTTCAAAATGAATGTACCAGATGGCTTGAGTACTCTAAAAAATTGCTCAGCGCGAGGCATGAACCAATTGACATATTCATTTGGATTGATTCCCCCGTATGTTTTGGACCGCCGGTCAGCGTATGGAGGAGAAGTTACAATCAAGTCAAATGAATCTGATTCAAACTTGGTGAGTACCTCTAAACAATCTCCGAGATAAAGATCAGTTTTTATTCTTCCCATTGAATTATTTGCCTTTATGCTGCTAATAGTAAGTCTCAAATATTACCATACCTACTTAGAAAAATCAAGTGGAAGGTAAAAACGCAGGGATATTAGTTTTAAGAATATTCTGTAGATGAGTGTTACCAATGGTTTATGTCGTAGGTCGGGTAGAGCTTGCGAAACCCATAGGTGTCAACTTAAGGTAAATATGCGTTCGTACAAGCGCATTTCATTACAACTCTTACAGAAGAAAGCCCGCTACTTACAATCTGGATTCATTCCCTTAAGTTGACACTTATGGATTTTCCTAACTCACTTCACACACATAAATTATTGTTTTAGATTTTCTCAAACATAACTATCCAAATCTAATAGTTTTAGAGTCATTTATGACTATTATAGTCATAAATAAGCTGTAAACCCAGTTCTGATAAGGATTTGTAGCAAAATACAAAAATCCGAAAAATTGCGATTGACTCTAAAAACTCTAAAGTTTTTGGCATTAACCGCATAATTCATTGTAGGAGAGAACTCCGATACCCGATAGATCGGGATTCGGAGATCGATCCTACAAGTATTTTGATCATATTTTACCAAAGACTTTACACACCCTAATCGGTTTCAGGGTCATTTAGTCTTAAGAATACGCAGTTGATGGTTGTTACAAGGAGGTTATATCGTAGGTTGGGTAGAGCTTGCGAAACCCATAGTGGACAATTTAAGGAAGGAATGTATTTGTAGTCGCGTAATTCATTACGCCCCTTTATTACGGGAACAGTATCGTAAGTTGAGTTCGCTTCGCTCACTCTGACCTACGGACTACTCCTATCAAAGCAATTCTAAAATCCGCTATAAAATTTACTTGGACGAAGGAAGTTTAATATTTTAGTCGTTACACAAACAGAGACACGGTTGCTCAATTAGTTCTTGCGAAAAGCAACGATAATTGGTATCCTTGATGAAATGAAAAGACAGATAGGACATGTTTTTACGCCGCAAAAATGGGCAGAATGGCTCATCAATAAATGGGACATTTTTGACGCATGGATTGATGGTGCACATATTTGTGACCCTACAGCTGGACAAGGAGCATTCGTGCTTGCCATGCTCCATATTGCACGTAACAAGGGAATTTCTATCACACCTGAACGCTTGTCCCGCCTTACGCTCATTGAGTTGGTTCCATCACATCTTGATCAATTCAAAAGAAATGTCCTACTCGAATTCGGTATTGATTTTCCAACCACTCAACTCTATTGCCAAGATATTATTACGGAGGAACATGAGGGGAAGTATGATATTCTCATTGGGAATCCACCTTGGGTAAACTTTGGCGACTTGCCTACAGATTATAAAACATACCTAAAGCCATATTTCATAAAAGAAGGACTAATTGCGGATATGCAACGGACACTTTTGGGGTCTTCACGCGTTGATATTGCTGCGTTAGTTCTAAAAGTTGTATTGGGGAAATTGCTCAAAGAGAACGGTTCAGGATATTTCTACCTTCCCACGTCTCTCTTTTTTGGCGATGGTGCTCATCGTGGCTTCAGAAGTTATAACACAAAATGTTCGAAAAGATCTTTTAATACCTATCGAAATTTTGCCATAGATTCCGTCTATGAATTTACATCTACTAAAGTGTTCGAAGGTGTTAGCACTGCTTATTGTTGTGCGAGATTTCAAGGTGATACACAACAGAAATTTCCTGTGTCGTATTTCAAGGAAAAAGGAGGAAAATGGGTTGAATATAAAGCGTTGCCACTCAAGAATCCTGCAGATCCATGGCGAATTGTGCATAACCTTGATGAACTCAATACCAGCAAAATTCTTGATATTAGTTTAACACCTGAACAGAAACCACGACAAGGGGTGAATACATGTGGAGCGAATAGTATCTTCATCTTTGACCACAAACCCTCTCATCTTCCTGATGAGTTTCTTTATCCTCTGGTAACTAAAGAGATATGGCGACAACACCCATTGACACCCCAAAAATGGATTCTACTCCCATATCATCGGGAGACAGGAAAACCCCTTACTTGGGAACAAATCCAGCAGAACGACACATTGTCCAGTTACCTATTGAGTTACCAAGATGTTTTACAAGATAGAAAAGGTACACTACTACGATCAGTAATAAACAGGGAAAATTGGTGGGCTATGCTTGGCGTTGGCACCTATTCGTTTGCACCATTCAAAGTGATATGGGAGGCATACGGGAGTAAACAATTTATACCAATTATTCTAAGTAGTATAGATGGACAAATGTGGCAAGGAAATCAGGCAATGCATGCGTTTATTCCGTGCTGGAGTGAAGATGAAGCACATAGAATAAAAACTGAACTTGAGAATCCAGAAATATTAAACCTGTTGCAACAACTTAACGGAGCAGGAAAGTGTAATTGGGCACAACCGGGGAAGATGAAGAAAATATTATCATTTAGCGAAACTGAGAATATGTCAATAGAATGGTAAGCTATTCTTACAGAAAAGAGGGTGTTAATTTGTTTTGGACACAACTATACCAGGTGTGCCCAAAACCTATATCAAATTATCGTGTAGACTTTACACGTGCCCACGTTGTTGCCAATTTACCTTCAGGTTCAACATCAAACGCTTCATCCCAGCCGTTTAGCAACTGTTGAATCTCTTCTTGTTCAAGAGCGCGACTGAGTATGACAATCTCATCAATCGCACCAGTAAACGATTCGGGACCAAATTTGAGTTGTAATACCTGTCCTGGAGACACCTTACCACCCCATTCTGGTTTCCAAGCATTCTTACCTGCATCCAGTGCGCCTTGTTCACTTTCAGGTTCACCATCAACATACATCTCTACAGTTGTGCCGTCATAAGTTCCAGCAACGTGATACCATATTTTCTGTTCCAACTCAGTTTTTCCGTAGTATCCTGGGGTAATGCCTTGATCTGTCCAGACTCTGAAAGAGAAACCGTTAGGAACAGGTTCACCACCAGACTGGTCTTCAAGAAGAAAAGCACCGTTTTTTCTAATACCAGTATCCGAATCAGCATCTACTCTGAACCATGCAGCGACAGTTAATTCTTCCTGGATACTTTTTAGGCTATTGGATTCTTGAACATCAATGCTACCAGCACCGCTTGCAACCACAGCCTCACCGAACTTACCTTCTTCAAATTTGAAATTACCCTTAATTTCACCATCATTCTTATTTCCTGAAGAATCGTCTGCATTGCCATCAAACAGCCATACACCAACGATTGCTTCGTCGTTCTCTTCAAGACCCCAAGAGACGGCACAAATACATAACAACAAAATGACAAAAACATAACTGAATTTCATATTTACACCTCCATGATGTAGAAATTGTAAGTCATAAGTATCAAAGAACCTTCAATTAATTTTCCTAATATCAATAATACACTTCATAGTTTTTATTATCAAGTATTTATTTTCCAAAATGTATAACATAACTGTTGATATATAAAGACATTAGAGGATCGGTGACACTTTTTTGTTGTGGATTCATGTGGAATGTGCTAAACTTTATCTGAGATTCAAAGCAGGAGGTAAAACAAATGGTTCAACCAAATCTCCCACGCGCATTCCATGTGATGACAAAGCCGATAGGACCGATCTGCAATTTAGATTGTGAATACTGCTTTTATCTGGAAAAAGAGGAACTCTACCCCGAAACTCGTTCTTTCCGGATGAATGATGAGACTTTAGAGAATTACGTCAAACAATATATAGAGGCACAGCAGGTTAACGAAGTCACTTTTGCGTGGCAGGGTGGAGAACCGACGTTGATGGGTGTGGACTTTTTTCGACAGGCTGTCCGGTATCAGCAGAAATATAGAAGAACCGGCATGACAATCCAGAATACATTTCAAACCAATGCCACACTACTTGATGACGAATGGGGGCAATTTCTAAAACAGAACAAATTCCTAATTGGAATTAGTATAGACGGACCACCTGAAATTCACGACAAATACCGTTATGACAAACGCGGGCAACCATCATCAGGACAGGTAATACGTGGATTACGGATTTTACAAAAGCATAATGTTGATTATAATATTCTCTGTGTAGTCAACAGACACAATGCTGATTACCCTAAAGAAATATACACCTATTTCAAAGAACTGGGTGCTGAGTTCATGCAGTTTATTCCCGCAGTTGAGCATTTTGATGGAAAGAATGTATCCCCGCGCTCTGTCACAGCGAAACAGTATGGAAAATTCCTCTCCGCAATTTTTGATGAGTGGGTCGTAAGTGACATCGGAAAAGTCTTTGTGCAGATCTTTGATGTCGCATTAGAGGCATGGTTAGGCTATAACCCAAGTCTTTGTGTCTTTAACGAAACCTGTGGGGATGCAATGGCTATTGAACATAATGGTGATCTCTACTCCTGCGACCATTATGTCACACCTGACTACTTCATCGGTAACATAGAAGAAACATCATTAGCAGAACTTGTAGATTCACCTTTCCAGCGTAAATTTGGGACAGATAAACGGGATACACTCCCAGAATACTGTCTTAATTGTGAGGTGAAGTTCGTATGCAACGGTGGTTGTCCGAAAAACCGAATCATCAAAACTCCGGATGGAGAAGACGGTTTGAACTACCTTTGTGAAGGCTATAAACATTTTTTCAAACACATTGATGAACCGATGAAACTAATGGCTTCGGCACTTCAGGCAGGGAAACCTGCGAATAGTATTATACCTATAATACAGGAACGTCGCCAACCCAAGCGTAGAGATAAAACTGTAAGATCTCAGGCTATTACAACTACATCATCACAGAAAATTGGACGAAATTCACCGTGTCCATGCGGAAGTGGACGAAAATATAAGCAGTGCTGTTTAGGAAAACAGACCTAAACGGTAGTATGTGGAATGAGAAGATAATACTGAGTTTTGACTTGATTAAAGACAAGGATATATATGGATAAAAGCAGACCTAATATTTTGCTTATCACAAGTGACCAACAACATTGGAATACCTTGGGTTGCCTTAACCCTGAAATACAAACACCCCACTTAGATGCCTTAGCACAAGATGGCACACTTTTCCACAGAGCCTATTGTCCAAACCCAACCTGTACACCGACGCGCGCGTCCATCATTACAGGTAAGTATCCGAGTCAACACGGTGCGTGGTCTCTCGGAACAAAACTCTTAGAAGATGAGCATACTGTCGGTGAAGATTTTATGGATGCAGGCTATCGCACTGCTTTGGTTGGTAAAGCACATTTCCAACCACTACACGGCTCTGACGAATATCCATCGCTGGAATCCTACCCTATCCTACAAGACTTAGATTTTTGGCGTAACTTTAATGAACCGTTTTATGGTTTTGATCATGTTGAACTTGCGCGTAACCACGCGGATGAAGCACATGTCGGACAGCACTATGCCATCTGGATGGAAGAGAAAGGTCTTTCAAATTGGCGTGATTATTTCGCACCACCGACGGGGAATGCACGCGGACAATACCATCATTGGCCAATTCCTGAAGAATATCATTACGATACATGGATTGCTGAACGTACAAATGCGCTTATGGAAGCATATCAACAAAACGGTGAGAACTTTTTCCTTTGGGCAAGTTTCTTTGACCCGCACCCGAAATATCTTGTGCCGGAACCGTGGGATACGATGTATGATCCTGAAGCGTTGACAGTACCTTCTGTAACAGAAGGAGAACATGACAACAACCCACCACATTTCCAGATGACACAGCAGCGAAAACCGGATTTCTCTACATGGCGTGAGAGTGGTAAAGGTATTCACGGATTTAGATCACATCTGCATGATCGGAATAAACTCGCTAAAGATATTGCTGTGTATTACGGTATGGTGAGTCTGATGGATAAGTATATCGGCAACATCTTAGGTAAACTTGACGAACTCGGACTTGCAGATAATACGTTGGTAGTCTTTTCATCGGATCATGGACATTTTTATGGGCAACACGGTCTGATAGCAAAGGGTGCGTTTCACTACGAAGATGTTATTAAAGTGCCTTACATCGTGAGGTATCCGGGGGTTGTGCCAGCAGGAAAACAGTCTGATGCATTGCAGACTTTAGTGGATTTAGCACCGTCGTTCCTCAGTGCTGCCGGAATTGATATTCCACTTTCAATGACAGGTGTCGATCAAACACCGGTCTGGTATGGACAGGAAGCACAAGCACGTGACCATATCATCGTTGAGAACCACCACGAACCGACGACTGTCCACGTAAAAACCTATGTTGATGAACGATATAAACTTACTGTCTATTACAACCGCGAGTATGGGGAGTTGTTCGACATGCATGAGGATCCAGGGGAAGTCAACAACTTATGGAATTCATCTGAGCATGCAGAATTGAAGGCGGAATTGGTGATGAAGTTATTGTTTGCAGAAATGGGTAAAGAGGTTCTGCCAGTGCCGCGAACTTCGGGGGCATAATGAGGTACGGCACATAAACTTCATTCAACAGTTGCTTGTTAGCTTAATATCTCCGTTTCCAATGCCAACTCTCACTCCCAGAAATAAGCGGACGAATTTCCTCTGGCAGTGTCTCGATAAATGCTGGACTCACCTCGTTACCAGGCCATTCTCTCACCATCGGTGGGGTATATCCAGCGATTAGAATAACCCGTTCATTGTCGCTTCGTATAGCAGTGGTACTATGGATGAGTGCCTCAGCGAATAACAACACAGAACCAGCAGACGCTTCAACTTGATGGATAAGACTGTCATCGGACAGTGCTGCTTCTATCATCTCGCTCTGATTCCAGGTCAAGCGGTGACTTCCTGGAATAACACATGTCCCTCCATCGTCAGGACCTACATCGGTTAGATATGCCAACGTTTTTACAAAGATACAGTGAAACTTGTCCTGTTCCATATAGGTTCCCCAACCGTGTTTTGTGCCACGGTGAAAACCTGTTGGATTGTAGCGGCGTTGATGGAGTTCTTCTAAATTTGCTTCTGCACTCCGCTTATTGATGATAGCCTCAGTTTCCTCAAGGCGAACATTCCCACCAACTACTTCCTCAACAAGTGGAACAAGTTTTGGGTGTGATGCATATTCCAATAACGCTGAATCGTATTCAACGAGATTTCCCATGTGCGCGTGATGTTCACCACGCCAATTTAGGTAGACTCTTGTGCCATCAAGGTCCTGATCATCCTTTATTCTGTAGAGCGCAGATTTCATCCGTTCAATTTCGTCGCTGGTCAGCACGTTTTCCAACAATACAAACCCGTAAATGTCAAAATGTAGACGTTGTGCTGGTGTAAGATGAACTGATTCGTTGTCCATAATTTATCTCCCGAAAATTATAAAATTTACTCAATGGCTTAAAAGTCAAACACTAACGTAATGTGGAATGTCCTTTGATATGTCCCCAAACGGTTGTGAGTTTACCTATAGGATCAACTGCAAGGTTTAGAGGTTCATCGCCTTCATAGATCAATAAATCATCCACATATCCGGGTGCAGCGATTGAATAAACGTGGAAAGCAACCCATTTAGCAACCGGACCTACAGCAGCATTGCGGAAAGGGAGTCCTTTTTTACCTCTGTCCTTCAGTGCTTCGTTTCTATCGTCTCCTGTATAAAAATCAAACTTGCTTTTGCTGATATCGGAGACGACACGAACGTACTTCCATGTGTCGGTCTCAAAGTCGTCAATAGGCTGCCATGCACCACCATCGAATAGTCGGACAGCGTTTGCATTCCAATTTATATAGGCACCACCATCATTTTGTGCAATGTTGTCAGAGGAAATAACTTTCAAGTTAAATGATCGACCACCACCTTTAATGTATATCCAAAATTCTACTGAGATGATAGGGTTTTCGGTGTCAATTGCGACTCCAGTTCTGTCGTCATCTGCTCCACCTAAGATACCGAGTGATTTTTTGTCAGTTTTGACGACATCATCTGTTACCTCCATTCTTTCCCCTCTTATTTCCCAATCAGGTGGTGGTTTTCCGATTGAGTCTTTTTCAAATCCAGTCTGTACAAACACCTTTTGAGCGGTCGTTGTATGTACAAAAATGGCACTTAAGACAAGGACACCAAGAAAAATAAAGCACGTGATAAGATGTGTAGCTCCTGCAGTTAAGGTTACTTGGTTGAAACGGTACTGTTTTGGGTTCATTGATTCCTCCTTATATATTTTCTATGATAGGAAGTTGTTACTACAGATGACTACTGCAAAAGTGCGTTTTATCGCAACGCGGGCTTTTTCTTAATATTTCCCCAGAACGTTGTGAGTTTACCTTTTGGTTCCACCGGTGTAAGGGCAGGTGGTTCTCCACCTTCATAGATTAATAGATCATCTACAAATCCTTGTGCAACTGATGAATAAACGTGGAACACGACCCACTGTGCCACAGGATTTGTTGCGGCTTTACGAAATTCCAATCCTGTTATAGGTGTTGCTTCCCGAGCTGCCTCCATATCATCTCCAACATAGAAATCAAATGTACTTTTACTGACATCAGCGACAACACGCACATATTTCCAAGTATCAAATTGGAAGTCCCCAATTGCAACCCAAGCGGAACCGTTGTATAGGCGAACAGCGTTTTCATTCCAATTGATATATACGCCTCCATCGTTGACTGCGATGTTATCATCAGAAACGACTTTGAGATTGAAGGAACGACCAGAACCCTTAATGTAGACCCAAAACTCAACTGAAATGATGGGATTTTCGGTGTCAATGGCAATTCCAACCCTATCGTCGTTTGCCCCACCTAAGATTCCGAGCGATTTATCATCGGTTTTGACTGTATCGTCTGTTACTTGCATCTGATTGCCTCGGACTTCCCAATCTGTTGGTGGTTCACCAACGGTGAAATCCTCAAACCCGGTTTGGACTAATATCTTTTGTGCTGTTGCTGTTTGAACAGTCAAGAAACTAAAAATAAAGACGGCAGCAAAAAGAATCGGGATTATTAGGTAGGTGGTTTTAATTCTTGATGAATCCGTTTTAAAATTGTATTGGCAACGATTCATTATATCCTCCTTGAATGCGATTGTTAAGGTTCGTAAACCTTGTATTGATTAAAGTCTGTAAGGTGATTAATTTTCAGTTATTATTCATTTGTTCCACACACGCCCTTATGCCTTCAACAAAAACCTGAAAACTTTTTGATCTATTCCGACTTGGTTCCATGTATTGTGCAATGTTATGGGCGACAGTGGTTTTAGGGAGTTTTCCGGTATAGTATCGATTTCGTATTAGCAATCGTTCTAATGCTTCATAGGTCCCTCCTGTAATTGCATCCGGATTGCGGTAATCTGATATTGAAGTGATTTCGAAACTCTGGGATATGCTTCACGTAGAGCCGCTATGTCTCCAAAAAACCATGCTTCTAATTCTTCAATTGCTAATCGGTTGACAACTTGGAATTCACCGATAGGTAGAATACTGGATTTTGTAACTAAACCCGTCCCGTGCACTGCGTTTTCCAATTGTGACTTAAGTTCGAAGCAGTTTTCTCGGTCCTCATCAATAAGTACTATAATCCGCCAATTTTCTGGAATCCATGTTGAGTAACCTTTCAACCGCATTCGGAGTTTGTTCAGCAAATCTGGTTTACCCTCAAAAACATGCAAGTCAAAACTGACATCATCTGGAAGAAGCTTGGGTAAAATTAAATTCAATGTTACTTCTGCAGAACGTTCCTCCAAAAGGAATTCAATATGCATACTTATACTTTCTTTGGACCTCCTGCATTGGTCAACGGATCACCGAATTCAAAATAACCTTCCATCCACAGTTGTCCCAACTTAGCTCCTGCTTCCAGAAAATCCTTGATTCCCTGCATATCCGATGTACGTTTGCACACTGTAAATCCTTGTTCATCTCTATAAAGCACCCATACCTCCTCTGCACGAAATTCATTTACAAAATGGGGTGAATGCGTGGTAATCATGAGTTGCGACAAGGCTGAGACCTGATGACATTCCTCTGCTAAGCCAGATAATAGGCGTGGATGCAAATAGTTTTCAGGTTCTTCAATTCCGATCAACTGAGGAGGTTCTGGATCGTATAATAGTGTCAGGTAAGATAACATCTTTAACGTGCCATCGGAAGCAAATTTTGCCAAGATAGGTTGATCAAATGGAGCATCTTTGATCTGTAACAATAGGCGTCCATCCATCATAATTTCTGCATCTACCTTCTCTAAACGTGGAACTCTTCTGGATAAAATTGTAAGTATTTTATCCAGGTGTGGTTGATGTTGTTCTTTCAAATACTGAATGACGTTTGGTAAATTATCACCAGATTCTGATAACCTTTCTTGGGGGCCTGCTTCGGGAACACCGCGGGTAGCATCAGCAGAAAGGTAAGAGAGGTGCCAACCTGTGATGAATCTTCGTAGTGCACTTACGCGCGGATGCCTTGCCAATTGTCCTAATGTGCTGACAGCAAGCATTGATGGATCATCAAGTTGTTCATTTATTCGCGCCTCACCTTCATCAGGTGTTTCACCCCCAATAACACGACCTGCCCCTTCATGAAAATCGAGAAACCGAAATGGTTTTCCGCGACTGCCACGTCGCCATTGTAGCCATTCAGCACTAACATAGGGTCCCTTCTGCCCTTCATTAATGGCTAAATAATAGGTTATAATGAGATTTTTCGGTTTTTCACGATACTTCAATTCAAATTCAATCGGTCCGTCACTCCCTCGTGTTCTTAGATCCTTAAAACGTCCCCTCTTGTTCCATGCCCGATGCAATCCCTCTGAGAAGCATTCTGCGAGAAATGCAAAGATGTCAAAAAGTGTTGATTTACCACTACCGTTTGAACCTAAAAAGGCAGTAAGTGGAGTGATTTTTTTTAGTTCCACATCATGTAATGCACGGTAGTTTTTCACACGTAGCGACTCAATACGTGGAACAATTTGTTGTTGCATTTTTATTCCTAATCTACATATATTTTTTGAATATACTAGTTTTCATTCTACTATAATACTTCTACGGCATCCAGATATTCCATTCTCCTCTTTTCTGCCAAGGACGACACTCCAAACATAAACACATGTATCGAATTGCGAATCTCGGAGAACTGTCAGCGTTTATTGTTCCGGTATGTGGTAAAAGGTGGTGAAAAAATAACACGTCACCCTGTTTTGCGACAACTTCCATTGGTTCCCCTAAATCTATCTGTGGTAACTGTGTTAGCATAGTTTGAACATTATTGGAAAGATTTGGATTTTGTTTGCGAAACTCGCGAATCCGTTTAGGACCTTCAGGCCATATCACGGTTGTTCCTTGATGGGAATTAGCGTGAGTAAGATAAGTTAAACTGGATGCACGAAAAGTACCAGGATCCAACCGTAAATCTCTTGAGTATCCATCAAGGTGAGGGGAAGTAATCTTCCATTCAGCAGAAATAGGAAATTGATTCATTGCCCAAATAGCATCTGGGTATTCACTTTTACAGTGCGGAATACTCGGATATCTTTCAGCAAGTTGTTTGAGGACAGTAAGATAATCTGGCGTACAACATTCTAACAAATCTGGATTTGTTACACCGAAAAGCTCAATACGCTTTTCGTGTGCCATGTTTTCTATGTAAAAATTGGTAAGAAATGGACGTTGGACAATTTCCCAAGAGTTAGGGTCATCGGCATCCATTCCCATTGTATGCCACATCGCTTTTTCTGCTTTTTCAATGGTCTCTTTTGAGATTAAGTCGGAAAGAAGCAGATATCCCTCTTCCTCAAATTGCTCTATTTGTGCTGTTGAAAGCATTAACCTTTCCTTGTTCTTCAAATTCCTGGACTATGAGGACTATCTCATTATCGCTCAATGGAATAATTCTTTCCAATTATCTGTTCCTGTTTAGTCAACGTAAAATGTAGAAACATCAGAATTTGGTTTTGGGTAGTTCATGTTTAGGCTATCAAGCGTTTCAACAATACGTTGAGTGATAACAAGGTTTCGATACCATTTTTTATTCGCTGGTATTATATACCATGGTGCCCAACTTGTGCTGCACTTCTGTAGTACTGCTTCATAAGCTTGCATGTAATCATCCCAATAGGCGCGTTCTCGGATATCCGCTTCGGTAATTTTCCAATGTTTGGTAGGGTCGTTGATACGCGATTCAAGTCGTTCTTTCTGTTCATCTTTTGAGATGTGGAGAAAAAATTTCAGAACAACTGTTCCATTTTCCACGAGCATCCTCTCAAAATCATTTATCTGCTGGTAGCGTTGTTTCCAAACGGAATTTGGTACAAGGTCGTGCACGCGTACAACAAGAACATCTTCATAATGTGAACGATTGAAAATACCGATTTTTCCTTTTTGTGGAACAGCTTTGTGTGCTCTCCACAAAAAATCTCGTGTGATCTCATCCGCTGAAGGCACTTTAAAATTAACTACGTTACAACCTTGCACATTGGTACCTGCCATTACCTTCCTGATGGTACCATCCTTTCCACAGGTATCCATACCCTGCAAGATAATCAGAAGCGCGTGTTGACTTTCGGCATAAAGTAACTCCTGGAGTTTGAGCATCCGTTTATTTAGTTTTTTCAAGGTTTTTTTAGTTTCACCTTTTTTTTGAAAAGTATCGGTATAGTCTGGAATGTGTTCAGGTTTACAATCCAGTTCTACACCACTGAGTGTAATGCTATCACCCGGCTTAACAATAAAAGGTTGTGACGACATAGTAATCCTCCGAAAACAATAGGTTAATGAAGTTTAAGCATAAATTCAAACCCTATGCTATAATTATTGTAGGGACAAACGGAACTTTCCGCATTGTCCCTACTGGAATATCTAAATATCCTATTTTTTCTACTTCGCTAAAGACTCGTAATAGTTATCAACCAGTCTACGGTATTCTGGCGGAACATCTTCCTTCGCTACCTGTGTTAATTGTTTTTTCTCTTGCAGCATATTGAGTCGTTCTTCTAAAGCTGCCTCTAATTTTCTGAGGTCACGAATAGCGAGTTCATAGTTAGGGAAGCGGCGTGTGCGGTTTCCCGCAGGGATTTGGGTAGAATCGAGCATTTCGAGCCATAATTCTTTAATTTCTTGATTTGATTCTGCCCCACCGCGTGCTAAGTCATTTTCGTTCTCACCCTGTCCGTCTTGTCCGGGTTGTTGTTCTTGTTGCTCGTTTTGCATGGCTTGCTGTGCCTGTTGCATACGTTCCGAAAGCTGTTGTTGTTGTTCAGCAAGCTGCTGTTCTCGTTGTTGCTGTTCCTCTGTCTGTTCTTGTCCTTCCATAGCTTGAAGTTCGCGTTGTATGTCTTGCATCTGTTCTTCAAAGTTTTGGAGTTGTTCCAAGGCAGCCTCAAGCTGTTCCTCCTCAGTGTTCGCCATATTGGCTCTTGCCTGTTGAAGATCGGCTTGTGCTTCTTCAAGCGTTTCAAGAACTTCTTGCTGATTCAGGTCTGCGGATAGTAGACTACGCCATTGAAGTGCCCGTTGTGCAGTTGCCATATCTTCCGAGGTTTGTTCCTCAGCGAGTCTCCTTGAGGCATCAGAGACGTTTTCGGCTGCTTGGGGACTTTCTTGCCTGAGTTGATCCTGAAGATTATTTAAATTTTCTTCAAAGGATTGTAAGTCGCGTTGCAGTTGACGCTGCTCATTGGCAAGTTCGGAGGCTTGACGATAATCTTCTGGACGCATTCCAGATTGCTGAGACCTATTCCTTAATTCCTGTGTTTGCTGTTGTACATCAGATTGCTCAGCAGTTAACTGCTGGAGTTGTTGTGTTGCTCTCTCTAAAGCGTTATCTGTGAATTCAGCTGCGGCTCTTTCAAGTTGTTCTACAGCTTCTTCAAGTCTTTCTTCTGCCTTTTGACCTTTAGCAGCACTCATCTGTGGTTGTTGCTGTTGCATTCCTTGCGATGCTTGTTGCATCTGTTCACCGGCTTGTTGCATAGCTTGTCCAGCTTGACCGAGACGTTGTTGTTGCGTGCTTTGTGCCTCACCCTGCATCTGACTGAGTTGCTGTGACATCTGTTGCGCTTGTTGAGATAACTGTCCTTGCTGCTGGCTATTCTGTTGCATGTCACTTGGGGAAGGTTGATCTTCTCTACCCAATTGCTGGCTCTGTTCATTCAGGTTCTGTTGTTGTTCTATCATTTCACGAGCTTGGTCTAACATTTGCTGCGTCTGTTCTTGCAACTCCTGTTCCATTTCTTGTTGATCCTGTTCAAGTTCGCTCTGTAGGTCTTCCATTTCTATTTCAAAGTTCTCAGCGATTTGCGGTTGACTTGATCTTGCTTGCTGCAACACTTTTGGAATTGCCAGATTTACTTTATTAAGGAGTTCAAGTGCGGCTTGTTCCGGTGGCATTGCCTCCCCAGGTTGAATAGCGTTGAGTTTATCTTTTGCCTGACCCATCATATCAATTGCTTCTTCAAGGTTCATCACGATTTCCGGATCGACCTGGACTTCCTGCATTGCCATGCTCAATTCATCTGCAAAACGTTGTGTGTTGTCCTTTAGGTCAGATTGTTTCTTGCCAGTTTGCTTTACTTCCTTATTATACTCTTCTGTGAGTGTTGAAGGTTGTTGATTTATGTGTCTCCAAGTTTCCCGTATAATCTGCTTCTGATTAGCGATTAACCCAGGAACAGGATTTGGTGTTTCTTCACCTTCAGGTTGTTCATCTTCGGGTCGTTCACCTTCGGCTTGTTCTCCTTGTTCAAGTCTCTGATTGAAAGGTTTGATCTCTATGAAGTAAATCTCACTATTCGTTTCATTCGGTCCTGTAAGCGTATTATTGTCAGTAGCCTGTGCATAGTATGTGATTACTTGTCCAGGTTCAATGTCAAATTCCTCAAGATAGAATGTATAAGTGCCGGTTTTTAGGTGTTTGCCTGCCTTGACATCAGCATCTTCTGCTGTAGGTTCACCGGTAACTTCTAAAGCTATTTCATTTAATTCACCTGTGCCGATGCGATACATCAAGCTTAACTTTTCAACACCATAGTCATCTGTAGCCTCAGCAACAATTTTTACTTCTTCCAATTTTGTTGCCTTGACATCGCGTCCGGGTTCTTTGATAACCACTTCAGGCGCGTTATCTGGCATCGCTTTAATAGTATATTCAATTGGGATTTCATTATTGAATTCATCAATACAAAGAAGTTCAACGGTATATTCCCCATCCTCACGGACATCTAAGGTTGTGGAGAGAATGTTCCCGTCTGCTATGTTCATCTCAATGGATTTCACAGACACAGTGTCGTCCGACTCATCTTCTTTTGTTTTGGTTGCTGCATCACTTTGTTGGGTGAATGTTGCTTTTTGAATGGCTTTGTTAGTGGTGATTCGGATTTCTGCAGATGTGCCAATGACTGCTTGGATATCCCCGCTTCCTTGTTGGACAACCGGGTTGAGATTTGTATATTCGGGATATGTATAAGAAACAGAGATTGCTTCTACACGCGGCATCTCAAATACTTCAACAGTGTAGCGTTCGGATGTTGTTTCGTTTGCGACTACATAGTATTCTAAATCGGTTTCAATATTAAATATCTCATAACCGAATCCGCGTTTATCCTCCGGATTCTGTAACATACTAATTTCCTGTTTGCTACCTTCGTTTTCTGTGGTAGGTGGTGTGTCTTGGTCGAAATACGTCAAGACAACCTTGTCTGCGTCCTTACCAGTAACGATGACTTCAATCGGTAGACTCTTTCCGCGAAGGATACGAGCATTTCCGGGTGAAACTTGTACTTTGGTTGTCAAAACCGGGTCAGTTTTTTCCCATGGCACAAATATCCGCATCAGACTCGTCTTAGTTTCTATAGGAAACAAAAGAGTCATCAGACCACACGCCGCAATGACTAAGGTTGCAATACCAACATACTTACGGGTTTTGCTGTGGTCAACCGTTGCTTTGAAATCAATACTCTTTATCCGTTCTGTAGTATCTTCAAGCAATCGTTGTAGCATGTGTGCTTCAATGGGGTCATCCGATTCACGGTCGCCAAATTGGATTGCACTTACCAGTCTATCTTCAAGGTTTGGATGGCGTTGCTCCACATTCAGTGCAATATCTCGTAGAGTGAGAGCTGCTCTCAAAGGTTGAATTAGGTGTTTATAAAGTAGATAAAGAGTAGCACCGACAATTCCTGCAAGTAGTACGATACGGACAGGACTTGGCAGCGGCATCAGCAAATCAATGATTGATTCTCCAACCAGAAAAGCCAGTATCCCTATCAGAACGATGGCACTTCCCGTCCAGAAAAGGCTTCGTTTCCATACACGTCGTGCATCTAAGATTCTTGATTGTAGTTCCGCATAATTGTCTCTTGTATTCATTCTTATCTCCTATTCTCACATCCGCATTTTGACATGAATTATCTCATTTCCGAGAGATTTTAACTATTCTATATTTAGTTGTCGTAAGGAAAATCTATGATACAGCGTCCAAACCTATTTCACATATCCTGTTGAATTATCATATGCTTTGTCAATTAAAACTATCCACATTAACTTGGAAAATAATTAACTGCAAACAAGGTTTCAGCAACAATCCTTATGAACCAGATAACAATTGAAACGAAATATGCAGTTGTCTTCTTAACCTCTACAAAAGTCGTAATAGCAAATGCCAAGACAATTAGATACCATATACTCAATACGTTTATATAACTTAGAAATATAACCAGAGATGCATTTTCAATTGGACCCGCGAGGTGATGCAATCCTGGAAGAATTCTGACATCAATTACTATGTTAACACTCTCTACGCTTTTAAATATTGGCACCAAACCTATATTTACCATATAGATAAGGACACGCACCAGAGAAGTATGCACTATACCAGCATAGATATGTTTAAATGTTAGTTCTTTACTTATCTTGGAAACTTTGGCAACTATGGTGAGTATGGAACTCAACATAATATCCCAAAGAACAGCAATAACAAGCGCGCTGGCAATAACGGATATTAAAGATATAGTATTGTCAAATTCGTCCTGATTCGCATTTTGTTGGTACAGCAGTTTTAGAGTATATGGTGCATGTGTCCAACCCAAGATTATAGAAAAAAGACAAAAAACGACAAATGCTAATATCCACTTTGGGTTGGACTTAAGACGTTCAAATGTGACGCTTGGATTCCCAACGAGATCGATAAGGTTTTGCCAACACTCTTTCATCTTTTACCTTTAATCTATGGCAAATCCTGAAGGGATATATCCGGTATATTTTTTGAGGAGTCACCCCAAAACTTGGTGCAAGTTCCCTATATGGATACCTTTAAAGATAGATCTTCAAGCTATCCTCATGAATATGACTCAATTTCACGAAAAAAGTTCTGAAAATGTGGACTGATGCTTAATATCTATACAAAATCAAGATTATTATTAATATACCAAATTCTATACACATATAGCAAGGATATTTTGGATTGACAGGATGGGGCAGTAAAATCTGACGGTATCTTTTAGGATTCTAACTCGTCTTCGTCTGGTTGTTTTACCTTTATTACAACAAGTGTTACATCGTCTTCCTGCGGACGTCTACCTGTCCATTCATTGCCTGCCTTAAAGAGATGGTTAATAATTACCTTTGGAGGTTTTCCAGCAACTTCTGTGAATAACTCTTTAGTTTTTGGATAATCTAACATTTCATTCTGAGTATTTAACATCTCTGGTAAACCGTCACTCATAAGCAGGACTGTGTCTCCTGGTTGAAGTTCAAACGACTCTTCTTGTCGTTCTGAACCAATAACCCCGCCTAAAGGCATCCCTTCAAGAAGTATCTCCTCAACGCGATTTTCGTTTGCGTGGTATAGGAGAGCAGGTGGCATTCCTGCGCCAGTTAGTGTCAGTTCATTTTCATCAAATGAAGCAAGGGTCATCGACATATACAACCGTTTGAGATTCATGCTCTTGATGCCTTGTGAAATTCGTTCAAGCGTTTCTATATTTCCTGTTTCTGGTGTTGATGTTTTAAATAGACTTTTAACAGCGGAAACAACAAGACCAGCATTCATACCGTGTCCCGTTGCATCACCAATTGCTATGGTGAGTTTTCCGTCCTCAGTTAGGTTAAAATCGTAATAGTCCCCGCCTACTTCTGTCGCAGGTCGCATCTCAAATTCCACGTCAATGTGTGGTAATTGCGGCGGTTCCTGTGGTAACATGGACATCTGTAGTTCACGTGCTTCTTCCAATTCCTCAGTTTTACGGGTATTTTCAACTTCTAAAAGTTGACGTTCAAGTTCTTCAGTTTCAAGTTTTCGTCTGGTTCGTGAGAAGTTGCGAGCGAGATAAACCGACATCGAAAAAAGTGGGGCAAGCACTATAATAAGAATTCCCAATTGCCAACTCATTTTAAATCCTGTTTGTGTGAGAAATATACTCAGTGCTATCGGTAGGATAAAAGGTGCAAGTGAACCGAGTCCAAATATCCACGCGCCATCCTTCTTCTTAACAATTGCAACAAATATAACACGTGCCATTTCTAACAATGTAAAAATTGTACCCATTAATAGGAGAAAAACCGTTATTCCTGTACTGAACTGAAAGGAAGTATTATTTGCAAAACTAAAGGTATAGTTATTTACGTCAAACAAACCGATAAGGATTGTGAAAATCCATCCTATAAGCAATAACCAATAAATTTTAGGTTTCTTTGGATAAAAAAGCCTATAGAGAAATAACAATCCTGAAACAAACATCAACACATAAACAAAGACAAGTAGTGTTATCAGGTACTTAAGTTGTAGTGCACTTGTTGCGAACAATAAAAATTGGAAGATAAGATAAACAAAAGAACCTATACTGCCAGTTGAGATGGCAAAATATAAGTTTTCCTTCGCACGTGGAAAAAAGATATACTGTAATAGATGTTGCAGCATGAGATAGACACAAATTGCTGTCCACACCATTTGTATCGTTGTGCCATTTTTAACAAGATTGACACGCATTTGAATGCTTTCATCCAGCGGAGCAATTATGAGCCAAAAACCAAGAACCGGTAATGACTGATATGACGAGAAATTTGAATACCTTATTGCAATGACATGGTCGGTTTTACCAGAGAATGTAATCTCCTGCGGGTTACGTTCCCAATACGCTTTCTCTTCCTCTTTCCGTGTTCCTACGGTCCCAAATTCATAAAGTAACTCACCGTCAAGATAGATTTCTGACGCGCCTGCTTGATAGAATACATTGAGTGCCAGTGGGGTATTCCAGAGCTGCTGGTCTGGGACGGAAAGATGAAGTCTAAACCAACCGATCCCATCCCAATTTCTTTCAGATAGTTCCTTTTGAGGAAGTAGTGTGCCAAGTGTACCAATGTTTTCCCATACAGTGTCATCATAAGTTGGACTTGCCCATTCTGGATTATCCCCCAGATGCCACTTCCATGGATAAACTGTATTCCCAGAAGTAAATGTGTCTAATGTAAGTTCAAGTTTGTCGGGTGGAGGTTCATCCTCTTGTGCATGCACTTGGCAAATGAATATACCCATAATTATTATGAGATGGAAGGCTAAAATTAACTTGTGTTTCATTATGTATCAGAAATGTGGTGTTTGTTGTAGGTTTTTCCTTTTATATTACTATTTTTGTCTTGAAATGGCAAGGTAATTTGGTATGTGGACAGGAATAGCAAAATCGGTTGATTATTGACGGTCTTTATGATATTATCTATCCATTATGGATAAGACTACAGACACCATTCCAATTTATACGATAGGTTACGGAAGCCGTTCAATGACTGAGTTTATTGACGCGCTTCGCCAATACCAGATTGATTTTCTCATTGATGTTCGGTCAGTTCCGTATTCAAGGTATAAGCAGGAATTCTCCAAAAAGCCTCTTGCGAATGAAGTGGAACAGCACGGAATCCGCTATGTCTTTATGGGAGACTTACTCGGTGGGAAACCTGATGATGAGTCGTGCTATGTTAATGGAATGGTTGATTATGAGAAGGTTAAGAATACGGAAATCTTTCAACGCGGTATTGAACGTCTACATGCTGCTTTCTCACAACAACAGCGCGTTGCACTTATGTGTGCCGAGGAAAAACCGGAACATTGCCATCGGACTAAACTTATCAGTACTACTCTAACGGATCAGGATTTACCTGTGGTTCATATTGATGAAAATAACGAGGAGATGACACAGGAAAAGATTATTGATCGGATTACGGGTGGACAGTTGAATTTGTTTGAAAGACTTGACAAGACAAACAATTTGTAATATAATTTGTAACGTTTTTTGCAAGTATTGCTTTTGTTTCTACAAAATAAATATTATTCTACCAACAGAAATTAAACTGACTGTGAGGTGAAGACCGATGCCAACCAGAACTGTTGATCAAGGGTTTAGAGATTTTTTACCAAAACTTACTCCTACTTCCAGGGAATCTACTGCAGCCAAAAACCACCGAGCTACTATAGAAGCATGCCTTAAGAACAATTTTGGTATGACTCGGTTTTTTCGCACAGGGTCTTTGGGTAACGGAACGAGCATTTCCGGGTATAGTGATGTGGATTATTTCGCCCAAATTCCGACCGAAAATCTTAATACGAATTCTACAACCACATTGCGTAAAGTTCGAAATGCGCTAGACACACGTTTTCCAGACACAGGGGTTAATGTTAGTTGTCCTGCTGTTGTTGTCCCATTTGGGACAGAGGGAAAAGAAAGTACGGAAGTTACCCCCGCGGACTATATCGGTGTTACTTCAGATGATAACGAATACAAAGTCTATGAAATCCCAGACTGTTCCGATGGATGGATGCGTTCCAGTCCTGATGCCCATAACGCTTATGTCAGAGAAGTTAATGGTGACTTAAGCAATAAAGTAAAACCACTCATTCGCTTCATTAAAGCGTGGAAATATTATCGGTACGTACCGATTTCATCTTTTTATCTTGAATTACGAGTCGCAAAATACGCTGAAGGTGAATCAAGCATTGTTTATGCTGAGGACATGAAGAGAGTGTTCTCATATTTAGATAGAATCGATCTAAGGGACATGCTGGACCCTATGAACATTTCCGGTTACATTAGTGCTTGCTCTACAGATGCAAAACTTGAGGACGCGAAATCGAAACTCTCCACCGCTATATCTCGCTCCGAGAAAGCTTGTGATGCTGAGGATAATGGGGACACTGAAGAAGCATTTAAGTGGTGGAATCTACTTTATGCCTATAATTTTCCGAGTTACCGTTACTAATGAATAACATTCCAGAAACTCAATTAGAACCGACTCAACTGAAGCGTTTGGCTGCGCGAAGAAAGTCTGACTCGTATGCCAAAGTCATTTTAGGAATTCAAATAGGACTCAGTGTATTAAGTCCACCGCTTTGTTCATTAGTTGTAATGTTTTTTTCTAAGTTTGCCGTTTGGACAGCTCTCTACGGTATAATTATAACTTGTCTCAATATCTTATGGGTTACCCCTTGGCGACAGACATTAAAGGAAAAAGCTGCTAAAATCCATGAATTGTTTGATTGCGATGTCCTTGAACTGAATTGGCGTGAACTCACGGTTGGTTCACGGTTGGAAATGATGGAAACTGTGGTAGAATATGCAGGAAAATATAAGACTGACAGTCCTTCTTGTAGTGACCTCAAAAATTGGTATCCTATAGCGTCAGGTAAATTACCGATTCATTTAGGACGGATCGTTTGCCAACGAACAAATTGTTGGTGGAGTTCACAGTTGAGGAAACATTACACTAGGATAATAATTTTTGTTTTAGTGCTTACGGTCGTAGGATCTGTTGGTATCGGACTAATAAAAACAGAATGGTCTCTTGAAAAATGGATTTTAGCAGTGATAATTCCATTGATGCCTGTCTTTATTCTGGTAATACAACAACTTATAGAAAACAAAAAATCAGTGATGTTGCTGGATAAACTTAAGACACATGCAGAAGGTCTATGGAAAAAAGCCTTGACAGAGACGAACACCGGAGAGTTAACCTATGCTTGTCGTGAGTTACAGGATGGCATTTTCAATCACCGGCGGACAGGTCCTCTTATTTTTACTTGGCTTTATAAACGCTACAGAAAAGAAATGGAAAGACAGATGAATGAAGCTGCAGATGAGATGGTGGAAGAGGCATTACAATTCTTAGGGAAATAAAATCACTTTAACTTCGTGCTTCTGCCAACAGCATCTGTTCAACCGTCTCTACAATAGAATCTGCTTCTCGCTGTAGTTGTTTCGCTCGGTTACAGACTTTGATAAGTAGGTTGATGATTTCAAGTCTATTCCTTAGTCAGGTACGTTTACGTGACCAAAGAGGTAAGTCATAATTGAGTGTTAGGATGATTGAAAACCCATCTAAATTTATGGCTTTCACAGCGTGCCACCGCTATTTGGAACACCTGAAGGCATCTCCTGTATCACAGGAATAACATAACTCCGAATTTTCAAACCCTCTAACGTTTCCGTTTCTACGCGCGGTTCTGGTTGTTCGCGGTGATCAAAAACGACGTAGTATCCCGTCTTTATTCCTTCAGTTTTCAGATATGATGCAAGTTGCTTTTTGCCTGCCTGATAACGATTGTCACCTCTCCAAATTTTCGTTTCTACAATATATTTTTGTTGGTTGTGAGTGATAATGATGTCCATTCTACCTCTGCCTGTCTGCACTTCAATGTGCATAAAACCACCTATGATTTTAACAAATTGGTCGAGATATGCAAGCAAAAGATGTCTACCAACGGACTCTTGCGGTGTATCTGGAACTTGTAATATCTTGAACCCCGCACGGGCAATAAAATCACGGAAATTATCAAGTAATGCATCCATCTCAATATGTCCAGCGGGTGTGAGATAATCAAGAAAGTCTTTGTTATCTATTTGCGAAAGATATTCATCTTCCAGACCGTTCACAACTGGTTTGAATGCTTGTAGGATACAATACAGATAAATTGGATTCATTATTTCACACATACCGTCCTGACCTCTTGCAATAACCCCGTATGTAGCAAGTTCGTTGATAAGGTCATTGTGTAGATTGAAATCAACACCTTCATCTCGTTCCATAATTCGCATCAGGAGGGTTTCATATCGCCGGTCTTTTCGGATGTTGGTAAGTAGATGTGTTAGGTTGACGTTATCTTCCTTAAGTAGTTGTGCGTGTGCCTCAGTAAAGTGTGCCATGGAAATCGTTTCTGTTTTTGGAATATCCAGTTCTTCGGTGAGAATCTGTGCGAATCGATTGACAAGAACAGGTTGACCTGCAGTCTGTTTATGGATTGAGGCTATGACGTTTGGTACAAAGGCTTGTCCGACTTCGTCTGTATACAGTCCAAGTAGTTCCTGCACTTGTTCAAGTGTAAAGTTGGGTAGATGGAACTCGTCTTGGATATTGAAAGGAGAGATTGATCGGTCGTAGTTGAGCTGTGCGATACTCTTTACCCCGACGATGCCGACACTGTGTGGACATCGCGGCTTACCCGAAATATAGATATGGCGGAGGGTGTGAAGAAAATCACTTACAGCAACTTGAGGGATACCATCAAATTCGTCAATAACAAGAACGAACTGCTGCCCATCAAATTCGGTGTCTAAATAATTTGCGAATTGTTTATAGAATGAAAGCATTGAAAGATGGTCTGTTAACGTTGTGTTTTCCAAAAATCGTCGAAAATCTTCAGATGGAACGTCGCCTCTTTTTTGGAAAACTGTTTCTATTTTTTCGTGGATTTGTTCGTACAAATGTCCATAGAAAGTAGTCAAGTCAAGGTTTTTATATATATCAAAATTCAGTTGAATGGGAAAGTAGGTTAATTTTGAAAAGGATTCGGTTTGATTAGGTTCAATAAGTGTTTCTAAGGCAGCTTGAAAGAAGGTGGTTTTACCTGTTTGACGCGGTGCGAAAAGGACAATATACTTACCTTCTTCTACACGTCTGATGTAGTCGGCAATCTCCGCCGTCCGTGAAACGACGTAGTGCTCTTGAGGATTGACAGGACCTTGTGTTCCAAATCGTCTCATTTCTCTTCCTTCCCACAAATGACATCAATAATATATAGTATCAGTATTGCTTGATGAAATCAAGAAATGTGTTTTGTCAATATTGATATATTATGCCACAAGAACCCGTTAGGTAGCTTCAATCTTCCTCAAAATATACCCAACAACATCGGAGGTAGACTCCCGACCCACCCATTCAATACGCGTATCTTTACGGAACCACGTCAACTGTCGTTTAGCGAAGCGACGCGTGTTCTGTTTTAATTGTTCAACTGCTTCCACATACGTACATTTTCCATCAAGATATGCTATCAACTCTTTATAGCCGAAACTTTGGAGGGCAAAAGTATCACGTGAATATCCTGTAGCTAATAACGATTCTACTTCCGCAATTAATCCATTTGCAAGCATAACATCTACACGCTGTTCAATACGACGGTAAAGTTGTTCGCGTGGCATCATAAGTCCGAATGCAGTAAATGGGTAACGTTGTTGATTCGATTGCCACTGCTGTTGGTGTTTTGACATAGGAGTACCTGTCAGTTCATAGACTTCAAGCGCGCGAATGACACGAGATAAGTTGTTGGGATGAATTCGGTCAGCAGATTCTGAATCGCAGTCTCGGAGAAGGTCATGAAGCACCTGAACTCCGTGCTCTGATGCTTCATGCTCAAGTCGTTTTCTGAAAGCATGGTCAGCGGCTGGTCCTTCAAACAAACCGTCAACAACTGCGCGGAAATAAAGTCCCGCACCACCCACAAGCAGAACTTGTTTGCCTCTATTCCGTATATCAGTGATCGCTGCGTCCGCAAGGAATTGGTAATCAGCAACGGAGAAAGGTTCTGTGATGTCTATGCAGTCTATGATGTGGTGTCGGACTGCTTGCTGTTCTTCAGAGGTAGGTTTTGCAGTGCCGATGTCCATTTGCCGATAGATTTGTCGGGAGTCAACAGAGATAATTTCGGCGTTAAGTTCTTGTGCGAGTTGAATCGCTATCTCTGTTTTGCCAGATGCTGTAGGACCGAGGAGACAAAGGAGTGTCGGATTCATTGGCACTGGACTTTGTATTACAAAGATTCCTTGATCCATCCACCACCGATGACGTATTCACCATCGTAAAAGACAGTGGCTTGTCCTGGGGTGATTGCGCGGCGTGGTTCGTCAAATTTAACAACTACTTCTGATTCACTGATAGGTGAGATGGTCGCGGGTCCCCCCTCGTCACGAGAACGGATTTTGACGTGTGCGTGGATCGGTTCTTTCAACTTCTCAATGGAGATGAGGTTGATACGTTCCACGTGCATGGTATCTTCAAGGAGATCGTCTGTTTCCCCAACCATGACAGTATTTTCTTTTGCGTTGAGCTGCGTCACATATAAAGGCTTGCCAACCGCTATGCCAAGTCCACGACGTTGTCCTACTGTGTAGAACGGAACCCCTTGATGCTTGCCGAGGACTTTGCCTTCTTTGTCAATAATATCGCCGTCTTGTATCTTTTCGGGTATTCTATCTTGGAGGAAACGTCTATAATTGGTATCTGCTACAAAGCAGAGTTCTTGGCTTTCAATCTTTTCGGCTGTTCGCAATTGGTATTTACGTGCGAGTTCACGCACCTCTGCTTTTGAGAATTCACCGAGAGGCATCATAGCACATTGCAGTTGATCCTGTGTGAGTGCTGCAAGGAAATAGGATTGATCCTTGCTGATATCACGCGCAGTGCGTAACAGAAAACGTCCTGTTTCAGGGTGCTGTTCAATTCGGGCATAGTGTCCGGTTGCGATTGCTTCACACTCCAGCGATTTGGCAAGATCAAGGAGTTTACCAAATTTGAGTTCACGGTTACAAACCATGCAGGGACTGGGAGTGCGACCAACGAGATATTCTTCCACAAAGTAATCTATGATCTGTTCTCGGAATATATCTTCGTAATTCACACCGTAGAAAGGTATACTGAGTTGGGTAGCAACACGTCTTGCGTCCTCAATGCCTTCAAGTGAACAGCAATTGGGACGTTCAGGTTCGACTTCAATTGTATCGGGTGAACCGAGACGCATTGTGATGCCAGTGACATCATAACCTGCATCTACCATCATGGCAGCAGTAACGGAACTATCTACGCCACCGCTCATTGCGACGAGTATTTTTTTCATGAGATTACCTGGGAGTTACGGCACATGAGGTGCGACTGCTATTATGAGACTTGCCAATGTTCATTGCCAGCGTAGTGTGCATCGTAGACATCTTGATTGAATTCTAAGCCGAGCCCAGGTGTGTCAGGAACTGTGAACGATCCATCTGAGAATTCATAACCAGAGACATCAATTACATCACTTGTTAGGGTTGCGACTTCACCATATAGAAAATGTGGGATAGTCTTTGCGAATTGGAGACTAAGGAAGAAACCGAGCAGGGAACCCCAGTTATGCGGTGCACACTTGACGTTGCCAGTAGCAGCCATATCTGCGAGTCGTCGCCAACCGGTAACACCAAGTCCTTTCATATCGTGCTGGATAACATCAATTACACCTGCTTCAAAAAATGGATCGTAGAATTCAAGAGGTGCACGAGTGCGGGTTTCACCATCGGCAATTAATGTATTCAACCCTTTTTCTTGAATATATGCTTTTAGATTTCGGTATAATTCAACATCCTCTTCAAACATCTCTTCAATCCAAAAAACATCACACTCGCTTGTCTCGTTGAGAAAGGTGATAACTTCATCATAAGTATATGCGTTGTTGGCATCAACGAGGATGTTGTAACCGTCTCCAGCGGTGCTGCGTGCAAGTTGCACAACTTCAATGTCACGTTCTAATCCAGCTTTGCGTTCCATGAGATGATTTCCGCGTCCTATTTTCATTTTACATGCGGTAAATCCATCCCGTAAACTCTTTTTTACATCATCTTCAATCCGTTTGAGCCCTTCTGCTTTCGTCTCGTAGAGCAGATCGTTAAAATAGATTGTGCTATCATAAGCGGATAAACCGTTGCCATGGGATTCAGTTCCCATGAGTTGATATGCGGGTTTACCAAGTATTTTTCCGATAGTATCCCATAAAGCGTTTTCAAACCCACGGTATTGTTCAACGACTCCATTTTCAGGATTCAACAGATCAAAAGGCGTCTTGTTAATGGCAGATTTTGCTTCTTCAGCAGACGAACCCCAACTTGTTGCGCCCCAACCGAGTGTGCCATCATTGGTATATATACGAGTAATTCCTTCACGCCATTTACCATTTGGGTCAGGTTGTTTAATCTCCTTCGCACCAGAGTTACAACCGATGGCTGGTTGGTCAATCTCAATTGTGATCTGTTCAATTTTAGTAATCTTGATGTCAGTTGGATAGTTCGGCATTGATATTATTCCTTAATAAATAGAAATAAATAGAGACAAATATTACGGATATGCGGGGATTCTCTTATTGTTGTTTGCGCTTTCTCTATTTATTCTTCAGGTTCATTAGGTACATTCTTTTCAAGCTCAATAAGTAACCCGTTTAGCACACCATGCACCGTGGTGTTGGTTTCTTTATTTGTATAATAGTCGTAGAGTTTATGCGGTAAATTATCAAATGGATCTGCTGCAACGATTTGTTTGATTAGAGCAGGTTTTCTAATTAGTTGGACAATAAGGACTCTATCTTCATGATTAGGAATCTCGGTATCTATCAACAACATGATTAAACGTTTTGCTAACCCATCTGCAAGTCCAATTTCAGCATAGTGATTTAAGGTCTCCACAACAGCCTTTTTCGTGTTAAGACTGGAATTGTTTGTAAGCATACTAACTAAGTTATCTACTGCGTTCTTATCAGTATGTATTTTTAATGCTTGGACGATGGATAACCGAACTAAATCGTCAGGGTCCTTAAGCGTTTTGATCATTTTGTTAGTAGACGGTTGATTGAGCAATATCATTGATCTCGCGGCGGCTTGACGTGCGACAACGTTATCATCAGTCAAACCCATCTCAATATCTTTTTGGTATGCTTTATTGCCGAGTCTATATAGTGCGGATAGAATCTCCATTTTCAACCCTGCATCCGCCACCGTATTATTAAGAGATTCTAACCGTTCCTTAGCCGAAGGATCTCCAATATCAGCGATAATTCGTATCATCCTGTCCTTGACGAGAATAGGGGTGGTTACATTATTTACTGTGGAGAAGAGTTCATCAAGACCTTTGCTGCCGATTTTGGTCAGGATATATACAAAATCTTTATGTGCATTGAGATACTTATTATCAATAAAACTCTGCGAAATGGGAGGAATTACAGAGACACCTTTATCAATTAGTATCTGTATGACATCCTTTTGGACGCGATGTCTCTCATTAAGTATTCGGAAGATTTCCCACATCTCAGAGATATTGAGTTCAGCAAGTCTGCGAGTTCGTTCGTTTCGATATTCGGTTTCCTTATTGTTTGTTCTTAGCCACGTAGTGTTTTCTGATAATGCATGACTATAAGCAATGAGTAGGAGTGCCCTAGCCTCATCTTTATCTTTTTCTTCGATTTCTGCAAGTTTAAGATGTTCCTCAATTGCTTCAATAGCTAGACCGGCTCCTAATAATTTATCTCTGCCGGGGGAAATTTCTGGAATAATTTTTTTCTGATCACAGCCAAACGACACAGCCCATATTAAAACGAGGCATATCGTTACAAGTTTTTTCATGTTAGGTTCGTTTTTCCTCCTAAGAATCAACATAAGTGCTAAATCCGATGTACAGTGTAGAATAAATATAGAATATTAGTTCCTCAAAAAACTGAGGATAAATTCTCTACCAATATAATAATACCGATACAAATTTGTGTCAAGAAATAATTAATATTGTGTAGAATTAGTAAAAATTTTCACAAATAACGGGTTTCCTTTATCACATAACAAAATGACGACCTCTTCCATGAAAGATGAGAGAGGTCGTATTAACTTAACCCGTAGAAATGTATCTAACATTCTATCTTTTTATCTTTGTATATAGGTCATTGAGTTCTGATTTCAAAGTTGAACTTTCCTCTGTTTGTGCATAATCGTAGAGTTTTGAATCAAGACCATCAAGCAAACTTGCTGCTTTTAGCTGTTTTACAAGTGCGTCTCCCTTCAAAAAAGACACAAGCATAATTCGCACATCCGTACTACTTACCTCTTTTTCAATGAGTAAGAGAGCTATACGTCTTCCTATCCCTTTTTTGAGTTCACCGCCTGAATTAACATAGGTATTCAGTGTATTTATTACCTCTTGTGCTGCTTTCATAGAATGGTCACTCTTGAAGACGTTTATTAAGGGTTCAACTGCCTCTTTGGACTTGTGGACTGCCAAAGCCTTTGCAATGTCAACAACTACTTGTGAATCCTCGTCTTTGAGTGCTTTGATGAGAGAAGACGTTTTGACACCTTTGAGATTTGCCATTGCTTTCGCTGCGGCACGTCTAACTTCGTCTTGATTAGCGGTTAACCCGTTGAGTATCTCGGATTTATATGTATCTTCTCCGAGTCTATAAAGCGTTGTGTATAATTCCATTTTGAGCGCGGCATGCAAATTTGTCATGTCAATTGATTTTAAACTTTCAACCGCTTTTTCATCACCAATATCACCAAGTACTCGGATCAGTTTCATTTTTACTGCAGAGGATACCTCTGTATCTGTAATTCTGCTTAAGATAGGATCAACCGCTTTGGACTTCATCTTTACAAGGACAGAAATAAAATGTCCGTGCATGTCTGGGTATGTTCCTTGGATGATGTGATCAACTAATAAAGTGGCGGCATCAGATCCTTTGTCCACTAATGCTTGGAATCCATTTTGCTGTACTTGCGAGCGTTTTCTGAGATGATCAATCATTTTGTTCATCTCAGCATCGTTTAATGCGGCTATTCTTTCAGCTCTTTGTCTTTTGTACTCTGATTCATAGTCTTGTCCCTTTGTTACACCTGATGCAAGTGCATGTGAATAAGCAATTACAAGTAGTGCACGTGGTTCTGCTTTGTCTTCTTCTCTTTTTTCTGCTTCTAAAAGTAGATTAACTGCTTCAACCGCGAGGCCACTATCAATAAGTTTATCTGTTCCTACTTTCAGGTGGCTAGGACCTTTCTGTTTCGTTTCACATGCTAAGCAGATGGACAAGAATAAAATCAACGGGATAATTGTAAACTTCTTCATAAAACCTTCTGTCTTCCTCCTAAAACTGTCTTCCATTAGACGGATCTTTGGTATAATTGCGAATTTCCAATATATCTATCATTAAAAACAATATCATAAAAAAAAGTAAATGTCAAGTAAAATAACGGACGTAATAGGGTCATTTAGTTTTCGGTTTTTTCGGATATATTTTTCACAATTCAATATAATTTCTTGTAGGTCGGATAGAGAGAAGCGAAATCTATATCTGTTAATTTAGGGTTACATTGTTCATCAGTATGTGCTAAAAATTGTGACTTTTTGCACGTCACTGTGACGTTTTGCATCCAGTCAGGATAAGGAATGTGACGCGAATTTCGCTTTTTTTATTTTTGCTCTTTTTTTCTCTTGACCTACCTTCACACTTTGTAAGACATGAAACTTAGAAAACCCATATACAGTCCCTTAGTCACAAAAACCAAGTATTACACATTTAGTGAATTTGTGTTTATACCTCCTTCTAACGTATCTCAACTCGTGTCACCGATATAATCCAATATTCTAAACATACGTTAATTATATGGTATCTTTTTGTGTGTGTCAAATTAAAAAGTGAAATATCTTATTGGATATATATTGGTATTTTATAGGTGTATTATTATATTGTGTTTATCTGAGCTAGGGTTTACCAAATCAAGAATCAGCAATTTTTTCTTAAGTTGACACCCGCTGAATGCCAACAGTGCATTCACAGCGTTGATTTATGGATAGAGCGTGTGAAACCCGACCAACGAATATATTCTAAAGTATTAACGTATGTTGTATAATTCTTCAGAAAAGTTGAAAACTAAATATCCTTATGAAAATGTTGACATATTTTAGATGATATGAAAAACTAAAGGAAAAATGAAAGGAAGTTATCACAATGGCAGATTATGAAGATAAAGGATCACAAATACGAGTGACCGACCTTAAGGCTTACCCGATGGGTGAGAAAGCGTATGTCAAGATTGAGACAAATATGGATGTTACTGGATGGGGTGAAATCAATAACATGGAGACGAATGTCACATGCGAATTGGCACGTTCCCTATCCGAAATGATTATTGGAGAAAACCCGACTCGTATTGAACATCACTGGCAGCGTTTATATCGTGCACATCGCAATATTCGTGGTGGTGGCTTGATGGTGCATACTATCTCTGCGATTGATATGGCGTTGTGGGATATTGCTGGAAAACTTTGGGGTGTTCCGGTCTATCGTCTATTGGGAGGTCCCTGTCGAGATAAAATTTGGAAATACCCGAGTCCGAAAGCAATTAAAACGGGTCCAAGTGGATCCAGAACACATGCTGGAACCCCTGAAGAGATTGCGAATATGGTGCAGCGCGTTCACGATGCAAGAGAAAAGGTCGGTAAAGATGGTGCAGTGATGTTTGATGCACATAGTCGTATGCCACCTCCAGTCGTGAAACAATTTGCTGGTTACCTTAAACCCGATGATCTACTATTTCTTGAGGAGGCATGGGTTCCGGGCAACATTGAAGTTATGCGCAGGGTGCGTGAATCCGTCCCTGTTCCGTTGGCAACCGGTGAACGTGACCGCACAATATGGGAGGTGCGCGAGATTCTTGAGGCACAGGTGATAGACATTCTTCAACCGGATGTTGGACATGGTGGAGGTATCACGCAGGTCAAAAAAGTTGCAACAATTGCCGAGGCACACCACGTACCGATAGCTCCACACTGTACAATGTCGTATCTCGGTCTCACCGCAAGTTTCCATCTATCTGCTTCTGTGCCGTTTTTTCTTATTCATGAGGGGTATGAAAATGTCCTTCCTGCTGGTGTGGCACAAAAGACTTGGGAGATGGATGATGAAGGTTACGTGTCGCTTCCAGAGGGTCCAGGGTTAGGTGTTGAAGTAGATGAAGCGAAGGTTATTGAGGTTAGTAATTCCGGAAGGAAATTTAATTGGCCTAACGCTCGTTTATTTGACGGTTCTGTTGCGGATTATTAGGAACATAATGTGAATTTGCATTGATGGTGATTTTTGGAATAATTAGATATTTCACATGTTAGGAGCGACCTTCTGGTCGCTCCTACAATATATATAAGGGATGTAACAAATGGTGTGCCCACCAAAAACATTAACTGAAGTTAGGAAGGATCTTATAGTCGTGAATCAATCTCAGAAGATATGGGTAACGAACGGACAAGCATAGTTTTTACCTATAAACTATAGGAATTAGAACAATTCGTCTTTATATTTTTCAACAATGGCGTTCAAAACAGATGCTGGGATATCCTCTAACTGTGATGCTAATTCCTCTTCAACATTGACCATCAAGCTGTGGTCATAAGTCTCGCGTTCGGCACATGGGTCAAAGGATTCTCCATGTGCTTCAAGTAACTGAGACAGACGTTCAGGTGTCAACCCCGCAGAGATACCGTGCAGATCCCACGCAGTACCTCTATAACCTTTTTCATAGTCAGGAGAGAGATGTTTTTGTAATATCTCTTCTCTTTCTGTGCCTTGTGCGCTACTATTGTCAAGTTCTTCCGCAGCTGCAATTGCACGCGGATCTAACTCTATTTGAAATGCAGTTGAAGCATCTGCTGCTGCAACTGGATAAATTTTGTATGTTGCCATTATTTTCCTATAAGTAAGATTAATTGGGTAAAATGGACGTGATTGCTTGCGGTACTGACCTTAGCACATCGCCTGCGATGAGACCATGCATCCCAACCGCTTCAGCGGTTATATCCCCCGCTAATCCGTGTAGATATACGCCAAGTACCGCTGCTGTTTCGCTTGAAACATTTTGCGCCATCAAACCAGCGATTATACCTGTCAACACATCTCCCATTCCTGCTGTTGCCATTCCTGGATTACCGGTTGAATTAATCCACGTGTTACCATTCGGATCTGATGTAATGGTGGGTGCTCCTTTAAGTACAAGTGTCACATTGTGTTTTTGTGCAAATTTCTCTGCAATACTAATCCTGTCTGTTGCTAATGACGGGATTGGCGTATCTGTTAACCGTGCCATTTCACCGAGATGCGGTGTGAGAACTGCTTCTTCACCAAGTGATGAGATTAACTCTGTTGCCTGTGATAATGCGTTCAACCCATCAGCATCAACAACCATTCGTAAATCGAGATCCCTTTTCCGATTTTCATTAATCAATTGATGAACGAGTGCTACTGTTTCAGGATGTTGGGAAAGTCCAGGACCAATAGCAATAACAGATTTTGTCTTTTCTGCAAATTCAAGGATAGGTGTGGAAGCGGATACTGCTAAACTTCCTTCCTCTGTTTCTGGTAAAGGTAGCGTCATCACCTCAGATAGTTTAACCTCTAAAATTGGGTTTAGACTATTCGGTATAGCCAGTGTTACAAGTCCTGCACCGACGCGTAAAGCTGCCTCACTTGCCAGTGCCGCTGCTCCTGTCATCCCTGTTGAACCCGCAACAACAAGAACTCGTCCATAACTTCCCTTGTGAGAAGCTGGTGTGCGGGATGGTAACCATTCAGCTGCGTCTTTTTCAGTTGTCCAATTTACCTTTATATTCTGTGTGTCAATGACTTGCTGTGGAAAACCGATGTCTACTATTTCTAACTCACCTGCAAGTTCAGCACCCGGATGTAGCAATAATCCTCTTTTCGGCAAACCTATCGTTACCGTTCTGCCTGCTTGAATGCAAGTACTCAAGGGATGTCCGGTATCTGCATCCAAACCTGAGGGTAAATCCACGGAGAGAATAGGTATGGAAAGATCATTGATAGCGTTGATTATATTTGCAATGGGGTCCCGCACGTTTCCATGCAACCCTGTACCAAAAATCGCGTCTATCAGCAGATCACAGTGTAGAGTATCAAGAAATGCGAAATCTGCTTGGATTTCCTCAATTTTCAATCCAAGATTTCTGGCAATATCCAGATTCGTGCGTGCTTCTCCTGTGAAACTTTCTGCTGGTGAAACAAGAAAAACTGATACATCACGTCCAGTATGTGCAAGCTGTCGCGCAATAACGAGACCATCACCGCCGTTGTTCCCCTTACCAACAAAGATACCGATACGTTGTGCAGTCGAATAGTGACGTTCAATAACACGGACAATTTCATTCCCAGCAGTTTCCATAAGAACAATGCCGGGAATTCCGATACCTTCTATAGTATCTTGGTCAATTTGACGCATTTCGGCTGCAGTAACAACATTCATGCAGTTTCGCCTTGAAGTTTATCAGCAAGTTCTAACAAATATGTTTCCATTTTTTGTGCTGCATTTTCTAACCCATCTTGTGCTATCCGCATTTCCTGAATTCGTTGATCTTGATGGGTTTGTAGGCAGAAATTCAGATTTGTCCGAAGATCGAACAAGCTCTGCTGAATATGGTCTTGGAAAGAGCCTTTTGGGTACATCCAACGTCTACCACGCGTCTGACGTAAGTTGAAGTGGCAATGTCCGTTGTCATCACCAAAGCAATCGAACCGCATAATCTCATCGTCATAGACATATAAGGATGCTGCGGGTCCCCGTCCACCTACATCATCTCTCCAATATGCTTGTAGTAGGACGTTATCTTGGATAGGATATTCAACTAAATCATGTTTCCGGTTTGCCATCTATCATCCTCTCCTTTCCATTATAAAAAGTGGGTTGAGTTTCAATCTTAATTGTGGTAGAGTATAGCAGCGTTAATAATAGGGGTCAACATTTTACTTTACCAGTAGATATAACTGTATTGGAGAACTATCTTGCTGATTTCCATAGATGCAGCACGACAATTTGCTGAATCCTTCCTGACAAAGAATGGTATCCCGTCAACCGACTCTGCCATTATCACGGACATATTGTTAGAAGCAGAATTGCGCGGAAGAAAAACACATGGATTTATTAGATTGCCTGGTATTAGAAACCGTTATGATAAAGGGCAACGAACAGAAATCCAGATTGAAAATCAGGAACAACAGTGCATTTGTGTTAACGGAGGAAATCAACCTGGTTATCTCGTTGCTTACCGCGCTATGGAACTCGCTATTGAACGCGCAAAGCAAACAGGTTTTAGTATAGTTGGTGTTAACAACACATCACACTGTGGGATGGTAGGTTACTATGTTGATATGGCGCGGAAGGCAGATCTCATCGGTATTCTTTTTGCCGATTGTTTGCCACGTATCACACCTGAAGGTGGAACAGAATCGATATTAGGCACAAATCCTATTGCAGTCGGAATTCCATCTAATTCTGTACCGATTGTGTTTGACATGTCCACTGCAGCGATTACCAATGGGGATCTGCTTGTTGCAATGCATGAAGGTTTATCTATTCCAGAAGGTTTAGCGTATAATTCTGAAGGCGAACCGACAACAGATCCAGAAGAAGCATTAAAAGGGAGTGTGCGTCCTTTTGGTGGACACAAAGGTTTTGGTCTTGCTCTCATAACGCAAATCCTCGCGGGTGCGCTTGTGAATGCATCAACAATTCCACTTCCTGGTACAAATTATGGTATACTCATGATTGTGTTGGATCCGGCAGTATATGTTCCGTTGGAACAATTCAAACACGAAGTAGATATTTTAATCGATCGAATCAAGGAAAATCGACGCGAAACGGGTGTAAATGAAATACTAATCCCTGGTGAACGTGCATATAAACAGAGAGAACGACACCTTAAGTCAGGGATTGACTTAGACGAATCACTTGTTAATCAATTAACGTAAATATATAAGCCACAGCGATCTTCTGGTCGCGAGAAAATGCTAATGATCTTTGGATCATAACGAAAGGAAATTTTTATGGCAACTTTTAAAGCAGGTATAATTGGTTGTGGTGGACGTGGACGTGCACATGCTCAAGGATATAATGCATCACCAGATGTTGAGATCGTTGCGTGTTCAGACCCAGTTGAAGGTGCGCGTGATAAGTTTTCAGAACAATTTGACGTGCCGCGCACTTATGAAGACTATCATGAGATGCTTGAAAAGGAATCACTTGATTTTGTTAGTGTCTGCACGTGGATTGCGCTTCATAAGGATATGGTTATCGCTGCTGCGAATAGTGGGATCAAAGCCATCCATTCTGAAAAACCGATGGCACCAACATGGGGTGATGCCAAAGCACTATATCAAGCTTGCGTAGATAACGATGTCGTCATCACCTTCTGTCATCAACGGCGTTTTGGCGCGCAATTCATCAAGGCAAGACAGTTAGCAAACGAAGGCGCAATCGGTGAAATCCGCAGGTGTGAAGGCTCGTGTTCAAATTTACTTGATTGGGGAACCCATTGGTTTGATATGTTCCAATTTTATAATAATGACGAACCTATTGACTGGGTTATTGGTCAAATAGATGTGACAGAGGAAAGAATTGTTTTCGGTACGCAAGTTGAAACGAGTGGTTTGACATGGTACCGTTGGAAAAACGGTGTAGAAGGATTGCTCACAACAGGAGGAGTTTCTTTAAAAGGTTTCGCTAATCGCATCATCGGTACCAAAGGAATTATTGATGTTGGTGGTGGTGCACCTGTTCGTATGCTGCGAGAAGGTTCAAATGAATGGGAAGTGCCTGATTTAAGCGATGTCACACCTAAAGGAAACGATACAACACTTTCCGTTCTTGACCTTATTGACAGCGTTAAGACAGGACGTGAACCCGAACTTAGTGGACGCAAAGCACTTCAATCAACGGAACTTATTTTTGCTACCTACCACTCAAGCAGAGAACGTGCAAAAATTACTTTACCGCTCACAGCAGATGATTCTGCGTTATTAACTATGGTCGCTAATGGCGATATCGGTTAATTCTCTTGAACGATGGGTAGGTTACGAACCTGCCCATTTAAATTCAACAACCAGAAATTAATGAATAGGTTTTTATCAACCTAATTTAAAAAACTGCGTCTAATACAACAATTGAATACCTAACTTTTTATAAATTTCAGGAACTTTAAAATAGAAACAGGCACTTGTCAACACTAACAGGCGTTGCAATCGTTAACTGGTCTGTGTCCAGATGGTGTTGAATGAAATCTGTACTAACTTAGAAATTAATATTTGTGAAACCATGCGGAGTTAGAAGATTGGAATTGACCAGACTTCGCGGTAGTGGGGGAAAACGCGTGTCAAAAATCAAAAATTGTTTTTCTGTTCTGTGCTACAACAAAAAGAATGCGAATACTATCTTGTCGTCCAGTTTTCGTTGTGCACCCATTCTCATATTTCATTTGTTTCTTGTGTTGCTAGTTGTACAACCTTTTGCTTGGGCGAATCTTTCAAGTTTATCCGTTAATGCCAACGGTGATTCAGTATTTAACGGTGATCAAGAAAAGTTACAGATCATATTTACAACCGGCGATTCTGGTGACGATGAAAATCAAGTTTATGAATATAAGGTGTATGTGGATTATAATGGAGAAAAAGAAATTTTTTCCGGCACTGAGACCAACACTGGCACTAGATTATCTGGTAATCAGACCGTAAGTTTAGAATGGGATGGAAAGCTCGAAGGTGAAGCAACTACACTACCAGATGGAGATTATACGATTCGTGTTAGACTAACTATTTCAGTTGATGATCCCTTAATAGAGGACCAGGTATCAGAACTTGAGACAGGGGTTACAATAGACACAATAGCTGAAAAACCTGATATCAGTTTAGGTGATGCCGAATTTTCCCCCGTGTTAAATTCGCTTCCTGTTTACTATACTTTAGACGAAAATGTTGCTGAAGCACTGTTGGTATTTCAAAGAGCAGCAGGCGGTGAAGCAATTGGACAACCAATTGCTTTGAGTACAGAAAGTGGAAGTCATACCTTTAATTGGAAGGGTCAGGATGCAAACGAGAGAGTATTTGAGGATGGAAAGTACAAGTTAAAAATACAAATTACGGACAATGGTGGAAATAAGACAGAATCCGATTTGACAGAAGAAATTACAATTGATACTGAAATACCTCGTATCACAGGTATTTTCATAAACGAAACCATGCCGCTTGTAGATGGTACGTTTGTAAACGCGACCGTTCAGACTATCAGTTTCACCACAGATAAAGGTGACGGAACAAATACAGAACTTAATCTCACAGGACGTGATACCGAGATAGTGATTAAGCGAGTTGGTGGTGCAATCATCAACGGAACATTAGCAACATCTGAAAACAATAGAGCAACTTTTACACTCGGAAATCCTCTTAATGAATTAACAGAAAACGGAGAGTATGAAGCTACAGTCTATATCTCCGATATAGCAGGTAACCTTGGTTCAAGTAGTGTTAAGTTTACCTTTGATAATGCGCCACCCAATTTAATAACCGTAGCGACAAATAGAGGTGAATTTATTCCCGGTAGCGGTGTCAGTGGATTGGTGAATTATGTTGAAGCTGCGTTAGAAGATAATTTCGGGCTCAATCTTGACGATTCAACGATTAGGCTTACAGATCCTAACGGAAATGCCTTACTCGGACAACAGACAAGTTTCGCTGGTGATAAAATCCGTTGGCAACTGTTTTCTCCTCTATTAACAATTGATGGACTACAAGACGGTAGGTATACGATTGAAATTGTTGGAACTGATAAAGCAGGTAACAAAACATCACCGATTCCAATTTCATTTATTTATGATAACCTTGCCCCAGAACTTGTTTCAATAAAACCGACGCGTGATAGTGAACCGTTTAACGTTTTAGGCGACACTGTCTACTACAATCTCCCCCTTAACCAGTTTGTCCTTACCCTTGATGATGGTGAATTTGGAACAGGTGTTATTTATTCAGGTGCAGACAACATTAGTAGTGTTATATTCGGCACTCCCAATCAAGATGGTAGTATTGCCCCTATCTCTGGTCGAGCATTTCAAGATAGTGCCAACAATGTTCTTACTTACATTTTGGATGCTCCGCTCATAAAAAGCGATGGGAGTCAAGACGGAAATTATACACTTAATATTAAGGCTGCAGATTCAATTGGTAATTTTGAGATACATAATTTCAAGTTTATATACGACACACAAGTCCCAACGCTTACCTCAACTGTTCCTGCAGCAAATCAGACAGTGTCTAATCTGACTGAAGTTGTTATTCGACTCAATGAGACAACAAGCGGTATTGATTTTGTCCAGAGTACTTTTAGTCTAAAACGTGGTTTTGGTGAAAGTCAAGTTGAAGTGCCAATAGACATTTCCAGTAATGGTACAGATACAGCTACCCTCACGCTACTGCAACCGATTGCGTCAGACGGTTCAGATGATGGTACTTATACGATTGAAGTTACCCCGACTGACCGCACAGGAAATGTTGGTGCAGCTGTCAGGCGGCAATTCTATCTGGTCAGCCAAACCCAACCACAAGTTCGGTTAATCACTCCTGAAACCGGAACTGTCAATAGTTTAAGCGATATTACGGCAGAAATAACCAATTATATCGGCTCAGGAATTAATTTTGATGCATCAACAATAACTGTTATGAACACACAAGGGTTCCTTGTGCCACAAGCAGAGGTTGAAGCGGATATAGCGAATAATAGGTTAACTTGGAGTACCGAAGCAGCAATTCCACGAAACGGGACAGCAGATGGAGAATACTCCATCAATGTATCCTTTGTCGATTTCTCTGGACATCAGTTTACGGAAATCTTCCCGCTTATATTAGATACACAATTCCCATCAATTAATACTGTTGAGGTAGGAACCGACCCGAAACGTCAGCTTTCACTTGATGCTGTTATAGGTGTAACCGATTCTTTCTCTCAGATAACCGTTGAATTTGTTGGTACTGATACTGACTTTGATAACACAGTTGTCACACTAACAGGTCCTGATGGAAATGCGATTGCGGTGCACAGAAGTAATGATGGTGCGAGTCTATTGACATTAAATTTCCAAAACCTTTCAATACTCGGGACATATACACTCACAGTTACACCGAGTGACAATATCGGTAATGTTTCCGAAACACCATTTATTTTCAGGTTCCAACTGGAAATTGCAGTGCCTGTTGTTACGACAGTTATGATTGGTGGTCAGATCGGAGCAATTGTTTATGTCAACAGTAGTGCAGGTGAGATTGTTGCATCGTTAGCAGATACCACAGGAGTTGGTATTGCAGTAGGAGACGGAGAATCCAGCATCGTTGTTACGAGTTCCATTGGATTACCGGTACCTGGAACCACAACGATCAACGCTGCAAATCAATTAATTTGGCGACCAGTAGCACTTCCCAACGATGGCAGTGCCGATGGACAGTATACTGTCGCTGTTACACCGGTAGATAAAGCCGGACGCATAGGTGATGTTGCTTATCGCGCATTCATATACGATACACAAGCACCCAGATTAACTGCTGCGACACCTATAGTACTGCATCAACCAGTATCTTATATTGGAGCCGGTTTAGGGCAATTCAATTTTACTGTTGAAGATGTTGGACCAGCATTGCTTGAACTTGATGATCAAACTATTAACTTACATACTAAAAATGGTGACGCGGTTGCGGGGTACATTACACATGATGATACGAACCAACTTTTCTTCACGCTTCCCACACCATTACCGACAGATGGGAGTGCTGACGGAGAATATACACTGACGGTTGACCTCGTTGACAAATCCGGCAATACATATCAGGTAGAACATGATATCGTATATGATTCCCAAGCACCAAAGTTATCTTCGGTCTCTTTGAATGCAGAAACCCCATTAAGTCTAATACCGTACCAGGTTATAGATCTATCTGATTCTATCAATCAACTTACACTCAATTTTGTAGAGATGTCACAGATAGACTTTGCGAATACCATAATTAATCTTATGGGACCGGATGGTTCTCTGATACCAATAACTTTAGAAAATGATGGCATTGACGAGATAATTGTCAACTTTATTACTTTAACGCGAGGTGGTTTATATACACTTTCTGTCACACCGCAGGATATTGCAGGTAATGTCGCACAGGGTGCTGTCCCGTATCCGTTTAGGTTGAAGTTTGAAGTGCCGAGTTTAGCATCAGTCAAAGCAAACACAGTTGATATGTCATTTGAGTTGTCATCGTATCAGATAACTGAAATTTCTGATCCTGTTAATGGTTTCACACTTGAGTTTACAGAAGGTGACAGCGTTGACTTTGAAAATACCAATGTGATGTTGAGAAGTGCGGATGGACAAGAGATACCTGTCACCTTGGTAGAAACTGAAGATGACACATTGATGGTTCGTTTTGTCCCACTAACGCAAAGTGGAGAATATACACTTTCTGTCACACCCCAAGATATAGCAGGAAATGTCGCACAAGGATCAGCGCAATATCCGTTTAAGTTGAAGTTTGAAGTGCCGGGTTTAACATCAGTCAAAGCAAACACAGTTGATATGTCATTTGAGTTGTCATCATATCAGATAACTGAAATTTCTGATCCTGTTAATAGTTTTACACTTGAGTTTACAGATACTGAACGTATTGACTTTGAAAATACAAGCGTGACGTTGAGAGGTGCAGATGGACAAGAGATACCTGTCACCTTGGTAGAAACTGAAGATGACACATTGATGGTTCGTTTTGTCCCACTAACGCAAAGTGGAGAATATACACTTTCTGTCACACCCCAAGATATAGCAGGAAATGTCGCACAAGGATCAGCGCAATATCCGTTTAAGTTGAAGTTTGAAGTGCCGGGTTTAACATCAGTCAAAGCAAACACAGTTGATATGTCATTTGAGTTGTCATCATATCAGATAACTGAAATTTCTGATCCTGTTAATAGTTTTACACTTGAGTTTACAGATACTGAACGTATTGACTTTGAAAATACAAGCGTGACGTTGAGAGGTGCAGATGGACAAGAGATACCTGTCACCTTGGTAGAAACTGAAGATGACACATTGATGGTTCGTTTTGTCCCACTAACACAAAGTGGTGAATATACGCTATCTGTCACACCCCAAGATATAGCAGGAAATGCCGCACAAGGATCAGTGCAATATCCGTTTAGATTGAAGTTTGAAGTGCCGAGTTTAGCATCGGTCAAAGCAAACACTCCAGACGCTACATTTGATCTCATCCCGTATGAGATAGTTGAAATATCTGAATTCGTTAATGGTTTCACACTTGAGTTTACAGATACTGAACGCGTTGATTTTGCTAATACGAGAATAGTATTGACCGGACCAAATGGTCAAGAAATATCTGTCACCTCGGTAGAAACTGAAGATGACACATTGATGGTTCGTTTTGTACCACTGACGCAAAGTGGAGCATATACACTTTCTGTCACACCCCAAGATATAGCAGGAAATGTCGCACAAGGATCAGTGCAATATCCGTTCAGGTTGAAGTTTGAAGTGCCGGGTTTAGCATCGGTGAAAATTAACACCACTGGAACACCTATAGAACTTATAATGCATGAGATAGTTGAGATTTCAGAAACATTTAGTAGCCTCATACTTGAATTCACGGATGCTTCACGCATTGATTTTGATAATACCGATATAACACTGACTGGTCCGAACGGTCAAGAAATCGCTATTACGCTACAGGATTATGATGATTCACAGTTAATGGTTAGGTTTATTGCTTTGACACAAAGCGGGATTTATACATTCGCGGTAACACCCCAGGATAAAGCAGGTAATGTTGCACAACGTGCTATTCAATACCAGTTCAGACTTGACACGACACTTCCATCAGTCAGTTCAATCATGGTTGATGGAAAAAGAGGCTCAACTGTTTACGTCCGCAATGCAATCCCAAGAATAATTGCTACAATTACTGATTCAATCGGTATTGGTGTGGCATTTGGAGATAGTGGTTCAACAATCGTCGTAACAAATTCCCAAGGGATACAAATATCGGGTACTACGACTTCAAACGGGGAAAATCAATTGACATGGATACCCACACCGCTCCCGACAGACGGAACTGCTGATGGACAATACACAGTTGCTGTTACGCCAGTAGATAGAGCAGGACGGAATGGTACAACTGTCCACCGTCAGTTCATTTATGATACACAAGCACCTCGTATTGTATCTGCCACACCGTTAACACTTCATGCCCCTGTTTCTTATGTCAGTGAGTTAAGTGAATTCGTTCTTACCATTGAAGATGTAGGACCAGCAAACCTCGTTTTTGCATCTCAAGTTGTAGCATTAATAGATGCTACAGGAAAGCCAGTACCAGCAGTATTGACATACGATGAACTTACGCAACAATTATATTTAACACTTACCAAACCGTTCGCAAGTGATGGTAGTGCTGATGGGTCTTATACGCTAAACGCACTTCTGATAGATAAAGCAGGCAATACTTTAAACTCTCGGCTTGCCTTGGTTTACGATTCGAAAGTACCGCAGGTATCCTCAGTTCAAGTAAACACACCTGGTGCTCCTACAGAACTTGTTATCAACGAGGTACCCGATCTTTCTGAAACTATTGACACTATCACGATCCAGTTTTCTGAGGCGACACGTATTGACTTTGAAAATACAAGTGTATCGCTGACAGATCCAGATAACTTAACTATCCCTCTCACTCAAGGGGATGATGGTGTTTCTCAACTGACATTGAGTTTTACTGAATTAACAAAGATCGGTCAGTATACTTTACAAGTGACCCCACAAGACGTTGCAGGAAATGCTGTACAGAGTCCAATACAGTTTGCTTTCAACTTGTTGTTCATTCTTCCAGGTGTTGATTCTGTAAGGATTGGTGATACTGTCACATTGGATAGCGGAGATATCGCTTATGTCAATGCAGACAATCTGGTGATTGTAGTGAACTTACTTGACCCAGCAGGAGTCGGGTTATCCTTTGACAGTATTACCGGATCAGAGATCTTGGTGGCAACACTTGATAATCAAATTGTTCCAGGTAGGATCGCAACCAATGAAACGGATGTAATTGCTTGGAGTCCATCAACGCTTTCCAGTGATGGAAGTTCTGACGGTAGATATGCTGTCTATATCTATCCTGTTGATAAAAAAGGACGTGAAGGCAATACCATCTATCGTGAGTTTATATATGATACACAAGAACCAGAGATAACAGAGGCTACACCGATCAACCTAAGTCAACCGATTTCTTATATCAGTGAAAGTTTAACACAATTCCAATTCTCAGTACAGGATGTCGGTCCAGCAGACCTAACGCTTGAAGATCAGGAAGTCAGATTACGGAATCAAAGTGGCACGCTAATTCCAACAAAACTTACGAATGATACGAATAATCGGCTTTTCCTAACCCTTGACGAGCCACTTCCGCTTGATGGTAGTCGAGATGGGGAATATACCGTTGAGATAGCATTTTCAGATAAAGCGGGGAATATACTATCTATTAATCACCCAATAGTATACGATACACAAGCTCCAACTCTTGTTAGCACAGTCCCTGCACATGGTGCACAACTTACAGAAGACGTGACACAGATAGAGATAGTATTGGATGATAAAGGTGAAAGTGGTATAGATTGGTCGCGTACAACGGTGACATTGGTTAATCCAGATGGTGTAGAAATCTCTGGCGAACTTACCAGTAATGGTAAAACACAGATGACTCTTACCACAAATCAACTTGTTGCTGATGGTATGTATATTATGCGTGTGCAAGCAATTGATAGAGCAGGAAACGGTAGTCAATCTATCTTTGAACGCAGTTTCCTACTTTCCAGGCCTCTACCCGCTGTGTTATCTACATCACCCAAAACAGCACCAATAGAGGATGCCTATACAAATGAAGAAGTTGAGCAGATTGAAGTCATGCTTGAAACAACAGATGAAAGCCACCTATCAACGGTTCGCTTGTTGAATAGCAATAATCAAGTTATCTCCGGACAGCAGCTTCGGCAGCCTGACAAGTTGATCTATAAATTAGTTCGTCCCCTTGCAACGGATGGGTCTGAAGATGGTATTTACACTATTGAGTTCACACCGATTAGCGCAACAGGACGTAGCGGAGAAGTTCAACAATTGTCCTTCACCTACGATACGCAACCACCTGAACTTATTACAAAAGGGGTTCAACTCATCGTAGCAGAAGCTCAGGTTAATAATTCTCTTACTCAAATCCGGTTAAACCTCACAGATAACGTAGCAGGTATTGATTGGGAGAATCTTGATGAAGATTGGGTAACCTTTGAACGGCTATCACCGAACCCATCTGAAATAACGGGTAGTGTGTCTTACGTAGCCGATGAACAATCATATATTATTTTTGATTTGAAAGTTCCACTCGCGGACGACGGTTCTAACGATGGGAAATATCGGGTTACCGTTACGCCTATAGACAAAGCCGGAAACGGGGATGAAACCTACGAAGAAGAATTTACCTATGATACAAGTCCGCCAGTGATTGATCCTAATTCTCTACTTATCAACGATACACCACTACTGACTGATATTGATGCTGAAGATTACCCAAGCGCAATTTCATCAACGGGTGGTGTTACCATACAAGCAAGTGTATCTGACACTGGATTAGGTGTAAATCTGTCGCTGTCCAGCATTAGTATAAGAAATCCCAATGGTCAAGAAATTCCTGGAACTACCCGACGAAACGGTGTTGATACGATTCTTTTCACATCAGACGGCTTGAATGTTGAAGGCAATTACCAGGTTATGGTCACTGCCGTTGGAAATGACACTGAACAACTTGGATTTTCTCCCAACAGTTCAATCACAACCGCGTTCCTCTATGAAACGACAGATCCAACTGCTGTTGTCACCAATGATGGTGGAAAAACTGAGTTCACGGATGAAGAACTAACTTTAGAAGGAACGGCTGCTGACCCACAAGGCGTACGTAGAGCCGGTCCACAAGGGGAAAATGAGGTCCCAGTTCCAGCATCAGGTGTATGGTTGGTGGAAATCGTTGGCACAGGCCCAGATGGACAACCTATTGAACCTGTTCTTGCTACCGATGAAAGCAATGCACAACAGCAACCTTGGAGCCGATGGTCTATAGACTTTTTACCAGCCAGATCAGGTGAATATGATTTAGATATAAGAGTCACTGACACAGCAGGAAACTATGCTGTTTATGATGTCGGTGAGTATACAATGTCGGTTTCTTTCTCCTTCCAGGGGAATACTTTCGTATATCCGAATCCGGTACGCCACTCGAAAGGAGATAGTGCATTTATCTCGTTTGACTTAAATGCAGCTGCAGAAGAACAAGTTGAATTAACCTTATATATCTATGATTGGAGTGGCGATCTGGTCTACACAAATACATATACCAATATTATACCGGGGGAACGGAATGATACACACATTAACTGGAAGTTAAAAAATCAAGCCGGAACCCCTGTAGCGCGCGGCCTTTACGTGTTCCGTTTAGAAGCAGTCAATGGAGCAGGAAATCGCGCCAATTCAGTCGGCAAAATACTTGTCGTTGACTAAGGCTTCAAAAAACGGAAAAACTGATAAAGGAGACAGATAATGCACAAGAGTGTAATTGTAGTAGTTCTAACAATAACCTTACTGTTTAACGGTGCTCAGAGTTTCGCTGAGCCCCATGACGGTGCCGGAACAGCAGGTGCAGCTTTTCTCAAATTCGAACCGGGGAGTAGACCGGTCGGGATGGGTGGTGCGTTCACTGGTTTGGCAAACGACATTAACACCATCTTTTGGAACCCAGCAGGATTAACTTCTGTTCATACACGAGAACTTACTGCAATGCAGCACTTCTGGATTGCTGATATTAGCACTCAATCAATTGGATACGCACAACGTACAGATAAAATCGTATGGGGGGCAAGTTTAGTTGGTAGTTTCCCTGAAATTGAACGGCGTGTAGGGGCAACGCTGGAACCGGATAGTACTGTTACAATAGGTGGGTTCGCTACAGGTTTATCTCTGGCTTATCCGCTTGGAACAAACGCTTCCATCGGTGGTACTGCTAAGTTTATTTCACAACAATTGGATATTCAAAATGTATACGGTGCGGCAGCGGATATCGGAGTAATCTTACGGATGATGGATAATCATCTCGGAATCGGAATTGCCATGCAAAATGCTGGATTGATCTTTGAAGCATCAGATCGTGATGAAGATCTTCCGAACGATAAACTTCCGATGGCACTACGCGTTGGACTCGCTTACAGAATTTGGAAGCAAGTTGGAGCAGAGGCAGATGAAGTAATGCCACCACGTGAATTATGGACATTAGTCGCTGATGTAAATCTACCCCTGATTGATGCATATCCGAGCTTCCACATCGGTGTTGAAAGATGGTTCTACGATATTGTCGCTGCACGCGTCGGATATAGAATCAGTCAGAACGAAAATCCAAGCGACGGATTAGCAATTGGTTTCGGAGTTCGAAAGAAAGGACTGGACTCATTAGCAAACATAGATTTTCAATTTGATTATGCTTTCGTACCTGATGCAGATCTTGGAAATTCACACCGAATTTCTGTCATTACAAGATTTTAGTTCAGGCTTTTCCTAAATTAAAGCCAAGTTACTACATTTATCCTGTAGGAAGGTATCCAACCCAGACTTACTAAAAAAATAGTGTGAGGTATGACTTACATCATACCTCACACTATTTTTTAAATAACATTTATATCGTCTTTCGCTATACACTCGCTTCAAGCATGCGCTCAATTGGTAAACGTGCCTTGTCAATCACTTCTGGGTCCAACGTAACCTCGTATTCCGAAAGGTCGTCCCCGCTGTCAATTGCCTCTAAGATGTTCGCAATCTTATCTAATCGCACTTTTGCCATGTGTGAACATCGTACTGAACAGGCTGTCCAAAATTGCACCTTTGGAAATTCTTGTGCTAAATTAGAAGTTAATTCACACTCCGAGGCAATAAATGCGCGTTCTAATTTATCGTCTGCTACACGGGTGGCAATATCCTTCATGATCTGACTGGTACTGCCATAGAAATCTGCTTCCTTTAGAACATTTGGTCGGCATTCCCAGTGTGCATATAATTTTCGTTTCGGATGATCTTTTGGAATCTCAAAAGATTCACGGATCGCAAGTAAATCAGATAGTGTAAATCTTTCGTGGACTTCACAGACTGCTCCGCGTGCTGTGTTGTCTTTACCGGGATAAACAACATTTTTTTCATCTTTTAACTCTTCTTCTAAATTCTGTGCGAAGAAGATATCTGGAACGAAAATCAATGTGTCACCCGGCAGAGATTTTGCGATATGGGCAGCATTCGCAGATGTACAACAGATGTCAGACTCCGCCTTTGCATCGGCATAACTATTGACATAAATCATAACGGGAGCACCAGGATACAGTTCTTTCAATTTTCTCACATCTTCAGCACCGAAGTTGTCGGCGAGTGAGCATCCTGCTGTCTTATCTGCTACTAACACCGTTTTGTCTGGACTCAGGATTTTAGCAGTTTCTGCCATGAACGGCACCCCATTAAAAATGAGATATGGTGACTCTGTTTTCGCAGCGAACATGCTTAGTCCGAGGGAATCTCCTTGTTCTTCTTTGTCGGAGAGTCCAAAAACCAGAGGTTCCATATAGTTGTGTCCTAACATCACAATGCCATGTTTCTGCTTCAAAGTTCGTATCTTGTATATTGTTTTTGCGTGGACTTCTATGTCAAGAGATGTTAGACTCGGGTGGTGTCGGTTATATAGTTCATTCTTAACGTCTTCAAGGGTGAGTTCCATACTGGAATTCTGCGCATTTTCCACTTGGGGAGTTTTTCCCATAGGATCCATGCTAATCACACTCCAAGTAATTCGCTAATCAAATGTGGATAGGTAATTCGTTCATCACAACTACATGCATTAAAGGACAGATGAGTCCGAATCCATTTTCATAGCGGGTCTTCTTTGTTCTTATTAGGATACCCACTAATTCCTTTTTTGTCAAGTTTAACACACAAAAACGCAAGTATTTTGCCAATTTTTACAATGAAAATCAAGAAAACGCTTAGTTTTATTCTTATTATCTGTATATTTTGGAATTTGAGTTTATCTGCGGCTGGGTTATCGGTTAAACTCAGAGGAAAACTTGCTTTAGCGGGTGTTCTTTCGAGCGTTGCATTTTTGACGCACACACTTGTCAAGCGAGACAGACAAGCAGCAGAATTAGTGCAGTCAAAACTCGGTTCCACTGAACAGATCATACAAATTGAGCGTGGATTTGACAAATGGGAAGTCCATCACTATCGTGAACAGACCTATTATTTCATAAACAATCGTTTCATAAGAAAAAGGACCACTAAAGTCCCTTTTCTTAATCAAACATCTTTAGATTACATGCAGTGGAGTGCAGAACCATATAGATTATCAAGTTGGAACGGATCTTACCCATCTTTTCTTAACGATATGTCTGTTTCAGTGAACCCCATGTGGTGGTCAATTTGTCCTTCGCTTCAACGGATAGTCCTTCAACCTGAAATTCCCTATCTTCAGCTGTTGGCAAACGGACTTTGGCTTGGTCAGGGGTCCCTGCATTTGTATTTGAAGTCACAAAAATCGCATCTAATTTTGACGCATCCTCACGTGTCCAAATGCGCAATACAGTTTCACCTTCCTTATCAAACTCCCATTCCCTATCAAAGGTTCCAGCATCTAACCAGTGATTAATACGGTCCCAATGCCAAGCATTTTTTGTGCCAATACTCCATCTATACTCAGTATTTTTTGTAACTTGAGGATTTTCGTCTGGGTCAGAGGGCTGCCATGTTACCCAAAACGAATCACTGTTGCCGTCCCATGCAAAAGTATGTGCCCATAATGCATAGGTGCCATCATCGGGAAGGTTGATAATGAACTCTACCCAACCTTTGTCACCACCACCTGTTGCAGGTTCTCCTTCCATCCAGACGTATTTGCCATCTGATGTCTGCGCATCTTCAGCAATTACCATCGGTTCCTGTATAACATTCGCCAATTCTGCTTCAAGTGCCAGTTCAAAATCCGCAGAATAACTCACTGGTGTAATAACAAATACTGAAACAATTAGCATTGAAAAAACAATAATACCGTATTTCATGGTAACTCCTTTCTATATATTATTGTAAGGTAACAGGTTGAGATAACCAAATTGTTATCTCAACCTAAAATAGATATGGGTTTAACACTGAATTGTGTTATGCGAATTACTTACCATTGCGATTTGAGGTTTCCCCATGTTGTGGTGAGTTTCGCTTGAGGTTCAACTGGGGTAACATCCTCAGGTCCAGGGAAACGCGGGTTGACTTCTTCCACATTATCAGAGAGATTATCTGTGATAAAGACCACATCTAATTTTGCCGCATCTTCCCTAACAGCAATGCGTAGGGTTGATTCCCCGGCAGGTAACTCCCATTCTCTGTCGAAAGTTCCACCATCCAACCAATGATTGATACGATCCCAGTGCCACTCATTCTTTGTACCAATACTCCAACGGTATTCTGTATTTTTTGTAACCTGAGCATCTTCATCTGGATCCGCTGGCTGCCAAGTTACCCAAAAAGAGTCGCTGTTTCCATCCCACACAAAGACATGTGCCCATAATGCATAGGTGCCGGCTGTTGGGATATCTATTATGAATTCAGCCCAACCTTGGTCACCGCCACCAGCAAGTGGAGGTCCTTCCATCCATACATACTTTCCGTCTGATGCTCCATCATCATCGGCGACAACCATTGGTGCTTCAATTGTGTCAGCCATCTCTGCCTCAATTGCTCTATCATAACTATAACTAACACCGTTCAACATTAGTATACCGATAATTAATAATATACTCAAAACATACATCATGTTACGCATATAAACATCTCCTTTGTATTCTATACGACACGAATAACGCACCGTTTGTTCACTTTTAGTTATTGATGGCTTCGTACGGGGTCTTAAGTTTACCCCATTGTTGAAATTGTAAAAATGAGGGTTCAATAGATAATCCTACAGTACCAACCTGCCATTTCGGTTGTGCTGCCCAAGCATTATTGTTAATAAGCTCACGACGTTCACTTCCATCTGCGTTCATAAGATGTATAACCCATCGTGCATCTTTTTCAGATTGAAATGCAATCAAACTACCATCAGGTGACCACGATGGAACTGCCTCATCAATTGGTGTATCAGTGAGTGCTTTTTTGTTCCCACCATCCTCAGCATCCATTAGGTAGAGGTCGAAATCGGCTTGATCCACATCTTGCCGCATAGAAGCATATAATATATTCTTACCATTAGGTGACCACGTTGGGTATGTATCCATCAATGGTTGATGTGTTAATCGTTGCTCTTCTCGGCTTGTAACATCAATGGTGTATATATCCCAATTTAAGTCACGTTGTGAGTGAAAAGCCAAAAATCTTCCATCTGGTGACCAAATAGGTATACCGTCTGAGAAATTGTTTTTAGTGATATTTTTTACCACACGGCTTTTTAATTCTAAAATGTAGATATTGTAATGACCTTCACGATTTGAACTAAAAGCCAAACGTTTGCCATCTGGTGACCATGAAGGTGCTTTATCTGTTGCTAGATGATGTGTCAACCTTCTCTGATTTGTGCCATCAGCGTGCATCACATAAATTTCGTGGTTTTTATCACGTCTTGAAAAAAATGCGATCTCAGTCCCATCGGGTGACCACATTGGGTAGTAATCGGCTGATGGATTGAGCGTAAGATTTACAGGTTTCTTCCCACTGGAATCTGTAAGGTAAATGTCCCAGTTCCCATTAATATTAGAAGCAAATGCAATCAATGATTGTGGGTCACAAAACGCAGAATTAATCGCAATACCGCAAAAGAGGGTCAACATCAAAATGAAACCGTATTGAAATAATAGCAGAATTCGCATTTTTTGTCTATAGTCCATATAATAGAGCAATATTTTATTTAGTCAGTTTGCAATAAAAGTCGGCATATTCTGAGGAAAATTAGGTTGAATATTGTAGAACTTCATTTAGATATACACATCATATATTTATATTAATCTTTCCATTATATCTTGTCAAGATACAATTTGATGACAACAGGGTTATTTGGTTTTAAGTATTTTCGGATATATTTTTCACAATTCAATATAATCTCTTATAGACCGTGTAGAGAGAAGCAAACCTATACCTGTTAATTTACCCTTACGTTGTTTATCAGTATGTGCTATAAATTGTGACGTTTTACACGTCACCTGTGACTTAAAGAATTCAGTCAGGATAAGGAATGTGACGCGAATTTCGCTTTTTTTATTTGCTCCTTTTTAGTCTTTTTCTTATCTTGACCTACCTTCACAATTTGTAAGACATGAAGCTGGGAAATTTAGAAACCCCATATACAGTCCCTTAGACACAAAAACCAAGCACTACACACTTGGTGAATTTGTGTTTATACCTCCTTCTAACGTATCTCAACTCGTGTCACAGATATAATCCTACATTCTAAACAAATGTTAATTATATAGTATCTTTTTGTAGATGTCAAATTAAAAAGTAAATGTTTTATTGGATATATATTGGTATTTTAAATTATGATTGCCTGAACCAGGATTTACCAAATCAAGAAATCAACGGTATGAACGCCTGTTGGCGTTCCCCCAAATCAACGCCAAATGCGCGTATGGCATTTGTCGGGTATGAATGCCTTTTGGCATTCCACGGATTATAGGATTTACAGGATTATGAGTTTGGTATTCCAGTGTTCCTTTTTAAAGGATGGATATGGCAGGACACAGAGACCCTACCATACAATGTTAGGGGTCCTGTAAACGGCAAGTCCTAGTTGAGACAAATAATGATTGAACACCTCAAAAAAGCAATAGGAACAAGAACGTTTGTGATAAAATCTAATCAAAAACCCTAAAACTAATAAACCTTTTATGATAAAAAGGAATTGACAAACTACACAGCATTCAGTAAAATAGAAAACTATGAATGCAATAGAATTGACTAAAACACTTATTGGTTATGACACAGTAAGCCCTGAAAGCAACGTTGAAGTCATGGACTTCCTTACTGATACGTTGGAATCCGTTGGTTGCGAAGTGGAACGTGTGGAATATAATGACCCCGCAGGTGTACTGAAAGTAAATCTGATTGGTCGTAAAGGACGCAATACCAATAAAGGTGGACTCGCACTTCTTGGACATATAGACACCGTTCCTGCGATTGGCTGGTCAGAAAACCCTTTTGAGGCGCGAATCGTAGGCGATAAGATGTATGGTCGTGGCAGCTGCGATATGAAGGGCAGCGTCGCTTGTATGATTGAGGTTGCGTCTCGTTATTCCGTGTCTGAGTTAGATGCCCCACTGTATGTGGTTATCACTGCTGATGAGGAGGTCGGCTATTTTGGTGCAAGTGCTGTTGAAGAAAAATCGGAGATGTTCAAACAGCACGGATTTCCACAATACGGGGTGGTTGGGGAACCGACTGAGCTGAAAGCCGTTTATGCCCACAAAGGTGCAGTTCGTTTTTCGGTGACTGCATACGGACGCGCAGCCCACAGCAGCACCGGTGAAGGAGACAATGCAAATCTAAAACTCATACCGTTTCTTTCAGAAATGCGAGAGATACATCAAGAATTGACAACCGATTCTCAATATTTCAATTCTGAATTTACCCCGCCCTTTACAGATTGGAATATCACCATCAGTGATGGAGAGTGTACCGCCAACATCACCTCACCAATGAGTGTGTGTAATATAAACTACCGTCCGATGCCGGGTGACGAACCGCAAATATGGATTGATCGGGGACGCGAAGCGGCTGAAAAATACGGATTGGAATTCAATCTATTCATCAATGCTGGTCCCGTTCGCACGTCACCTGACGCTGATATTATCCAAGCAGCACTTGAAATCACTGGAGATACGAAACCGCATACTGTGGCGTATAGCACCGATGCAGCGGTCTTTTCAAAGCACATGGAAACAGTGATTATAGGACCAGGAAGTATTTTACAAGCACATACCGTTGATGAGTGGATGGCATTAGATCAATTTGAGAAGGGAATCGACATCTTTAGCAAGTTTGTTGATCGGTTTTGCGTTTCGTAATATCTCTGTTGAAACCATTAATAAGACATACAGTCCCATGTTCTTTAGATTTATAACATTGTAGGCGCGCAATTCATTCCGCTTCCTACATTCTTAGTAGGCGCGGTTTCCTAACCGCATCCGTTTCAAATAATTATACCGAAACTCACCTTAATATAATACGTATGAAAGGATAATTTATGGGAAGTGTTTATATCTTGACGAATAAGGCAATGCCGGACTTAGTAAAAATCGGATTTACGGAGACGCAAACTGCACAAGATCGAGCAGACCAACTTTATCATGGCTATAATGGCACGGTCGGAACTGGTGTACCACTGCCTTTTGATGTTGTTCATGAGGAATTATGTGACAATCCAAAGGAACTTGAAACCTTGATACATCAAGAACTCATTGAGTCGCGTCCTAACAAAGATCGTGAGTTTTTTACATTTCCAGAACCGTCAGAAGCAATACACAAACTAAAAGAAGTTCATAAACGCCAACCAACACATGCCAATTGTGTTAGTTCTGATAGTCTTTGGAGAAAGTGGACATCACAATTTCTGACACGTTTTAGCAAACTCTCCAATAAGAGAACACCAGCACCTAAAGAGGAGGAACAATTTTGAATGGTAAACCTCATTATAGTGCAGACAGTGGTTTTGCTTGTGCAGCTGCGGGCAGAGGGATAACAGAGGCATTACAAGAACATCTTAATGTCATTATCCGTGATGAGAATCTTGAAATCGCATTTACCGATGATTATTTTCAAGCAAAAATAGAGGTTTTGGTTGAGGATAAAAGTGTACTTGAGGATCAGAAGGTCCAGCGGCAAAATGCGATCCGTGATGCAACTAAAGAACTTGAAATAAAGAAGGTAGAATTAACCGAGCTCAATGTAAAAATGGAATCCCCAGTAGAAATCTTGGAGACATCGGAAGGTTCACGTATTGTGGAACTAAACGAAAAAATTGAAGTAAAGATTTCGGATATGGAATCCAAGAAATTAGAAAAAGCCAAAATCGAAACAGATTTAGAATCACCAACTCAAGTTGAATTAGATGCTTTGAACACGGATGGAGCGGTTCACCAGCAGTCTGAACACTGGTTTTCAAAATTACGACACGGGGTCTCTAATATATTACAGAGGGTTCCTAAATTAATTTTTTCGAGTTTCGCCACAGCTGCGGTTATTGCACTATTCTTTTATCTCTATCTTTTTTATGTGTCTGCGGGGGAAAAAGTTGTCAAATCGAGTGATGATATGGATTTAACTGCTCTTATTGACTACAAGGCGTTAGATAGATCTTGGCAATCCAGCGATGAGGACCCGCGCAGATGGTTGATTCTTATGTTTCCTTCTATATTCATCTTTCTTGCAATTGTAACGCATCTAGCTTGGTATTCTGAAAAATGGACAAAACAACGGACAAAATGGGTTGTGGTTATTTTCTTCATATTTATGACTTTCTCCGTTGAAGCGGCAGTTGGATTGGACATCGCAGAAAAGATAGTTCAAGCAAGAAAAGATTTAGCTGAAAGCAATACAAATGTTAACTGGGATTCTTTTTGGGAGTCAGGTAAGGCGGGATTATTTTTCCTTTTCCTTCTCTTAGGTTTTGGTCCCTCAGTCCTTTTAGGCTTCGGTTTACATTGGGTTTTAGGGTTATGGGAAAATATCCGCCCACAAAACGACAAGTCTAAGCAGGTGGAAATGCAGATTAAAGCAGAAAAGAGTGATAAACTGGTTGAATTATCTGCTTTAAATACTGAAATCCAAAATTTAGAAGAAGGTTTAAGTCGACTTGATGAAGAGAAACGAACCTATTCGGAGTCGCTCCTAAAAACATATCGGCATCCGATTGAAGTCCAAATCGCTGGCTTAGATGCTGAAATCCAAAGTATTCAAGACGAAATCCAATTGTTAAACGAGCAGGTTGACAGCCTTCAAATGGAAATTGACAGATGTGAATCTGAGATCGAAGCACACTTAAAAGGACAACGCGAAAGGGTTATTGACATAAAGAAAATGGAAGCACAGGCTAATGAATTCGTGACGGGATGGTGTCGGTATGTAGCACAATGTAGTACCGATCTTCAACCTCAGGAAATCTCAAACCAAATCACCGAGATTCAAGAACTTGCGAAGCAGACGCTTGAGAATTTCAAAACAACTCTTAAAACATTTTAGAGGTTTTATATGAGAAGAATTAATATCACCGTAGTAATATATATTCTATTTTTTATTTTCCTAAATGTAAGTTATTCGGATAGTAAAGTATCAGATGCTCCCGTAAACATCGTTGTGATTATTGATACATCGGATCGTGTTTGTAAAGAAAGACATCCCGACCAAAGAGAAAGAGACATCAACGTTATAAAAGAGGTTGTTGATCAGTTTTACAAACTTGTTGAACCCACCATCATGAAAGGCGGCACAATAAAAACTCCACATAGTCTTACTCTTGCAGTTCCAAAGCAACCTAAAACAAAGCATCCTTCCGATGAAATCATAAGCAAGTTGACAATTACAGCACCAAAAAAACGTAGCGAAAATCCTGAATTCCAAAAAAGGAAACAGGAGTTAATTGATGCTATTCCTGAGTTATATGACCATGTTCAGCAACACCCACAAACCGGTTCAGATATTTGGGATTGGTTTAGGTCTAAAGCGGAGTCTTCCTTCTCGAAAAACCACCAGAATTTGATAATCTGTCTTTCTGATGGCTACCTCAATTTTGATATTGACATTGAAGCGATTCGTCCCGAAGATACATATATGAGGGTTGGAACTTTGCGCGATGAATCAGAAGCAGTTAATAAGATAAAGAACAGAAGTGAAGGGTTACGACCAGTCAAAAACTTCAGTGATCTCAATATAAAATTCTTGATGCTTGAAATACGACTTCGCGAAGAAAATGGAGTGATGCATTTCCAAGATTCTGACATTATTCAAGCATATTGGAAAACATGGTTAAATGCTATGGGTATTAAGAACACTAAATTTTTTGAACAATTGGATCCAAGGGGTTTGAAAAATGTGATTGAAAACTTCATTAAGTTAAAATAACATAAGTTGCCACCTATAAAATTATCTTTTATAGTATTTAGCATTATATGAAGCCGACAGCCAACTATGTCCTTTCAGGCAGTTCTTCAAAGAAGACAGCATCCGGTTTCACCCATTCTGCTTCACCGTCTGCCCACACCTCGCGTTTCCAAATAGGCACAATCTGTTTCAGTCGATTCATCGCATATTGACAGGCTTCAAAACCATCTTTGCGATGCGGAGAAGCTACCGCTACAGCCACACTTACTTCGCCTATTTCCAACCTACCGATACGGTGAATCATTGCCACGCGATGAATACCCCATTTATCTGCTATTTCATCAGCAATCTCCGCCATCTTCTTTTCAGCCATTGGAGGATATGCCTCATACTCGAGGTATTTTGTCGGTCTACCGTCGGTATTATCCCGAACGGTTCCGAAGAACAGAATCACCGCGCCGGCATCCGGTGCCTCTACCGCTTCCCGGACCTCTGCACCTGTAATGACATCCGTGGTAATCTTAAACATTTCTTCCCCCTGTTACAGGAGGAATCAACGCCACTTCATCACCCTCTGTTAGTTCAGTATTCTCGGTGGCATATTCCCAATTAACAGACATTTGCATCACTTCGTAAAACTCAGCAATTTCAGGCCATTCTTCCTCAAGTCTTTTTAAAATCGTTTGGACGGTAGCACCTTTCGGCAGCTGCATCTCTTCTTCGGATCTATCTAACATCTCGTGGCATACGGCAAAGTATTTGACTGTAACCTTCATTAGGTCTCCTTGCTGCTCTATTTCCATTTAGAATTATGTGTCTAAAAGTATATCATAACAAGAGATGTGAGTCAAATTTAGGATTGATTTTTGAGAGTCCATTTGCTAAAATAGAGATAGATATGGACTGAATCAAACAGTGAAAAAAATGGATAAAATCATCATAAAAAGTATCAAATTTCATGGCAACCACGGTGTGCCTGAAGCAGAACGTGAAGTCGGTGGACATTACGAAATAGATGCAGCATTGGGGTGTTCACTTGTTGATGCTGGTAAATCCGACGCGCTTGAGGACACGATTGATTACGCAGGAGTCGTTGATCTCATTGTTGATATTGGCACACAAAAGTCATTTCACCTGATTGAAGCACTTGCAGAGACAATTTGCTCAGAAATATTAAGACAATTTCCTGTAGAGACAGTCCATCTTATTGTCAAGAAACTCCATCCCCCAATTAATCAACCGATCGCCTACTTTGCAGTAGAGATATATCGTGAGAAGGAGTAAGCATGCGTTTTGGACATCGGTTGGGCATAATAATATCAATTATATGCCTATTTATACCTGTTGCTCATGCAGCTGGAAAAAAGACACAACTCTTTCCAGATCAGTTACCTGGACTCAATATCTACAAATACGATTGGGATGTTGAAACTTGTGTCCTCTATGTCGCTGAGATGTCTAGGAAAGAGTCTACCTTGCATTTTGAAGTAGCACTTGCAAATTCTCAAGTGCTGGGAAAAGAGACTGTTCGTTCTATAGCAAAACGGCGGACACAACGCGGAGACCGTAGGGTTGTCGTAGCAGTTAACGGTGGCTTTGGTGTTCTCGGTGATATGCGGGGATACGGTGGCGTTTTGGAAAGCCTTCATGTCCAAGATGGAGAACTCATCACACATCCGACAGATACAGATGCATGCTTTGGTGTTACAGAGACCGGTGAATTCTTGAGTTCTCCCGTGAAAATGAAATCAAACCTGCAGATTGACAACCAATCATTGGAAATTGGCTGTATAAATCAACGTCGACTTGATGGATGCAAAGTGATACTTTATACCCCGCGCCTCGGAGAATCAACACGGACCAACCGACGTAGAGGGAAAGAAATAATGCTCAGTGGACTCAAACTGCCATTGACACCAAACTATACACATCCTTATCAGGTAAAGTCGGTTTCAAGTGATGGAAACAGTGCAATACCGCGAGACGGTGCAATCCTTTGGATTAGTACTCAAGTAAAAACCCCAAGTGTCAACAAACTTATTCCTGGTGCAAGTGGTAAACTCACCGTTACGCTTTCACCACCTGAATGGAATCAAGTCCGATATGCCGTTGGTGGAAGGTTACGACTGCTCAGAAATGGAAAAATAAATCAAATACTTGTGGATAAACACAATCAAGAAAAGAAACATGTCCCCGGTAAACGCAACCAAGAACTAAACCTAAGCCATGAACCGCGGACAGCTCTGGGGTACAATGCCGATAAACTGTTTTTAGTTGTCGCAGACGGACGGCAACCTAAGTATAGCACCGGCTTAACACTTTACGAACTTGCCAGCATTCTTATTGAACTTGGTGCGACTGAAGCAATCAATCTTGATGGTGGTTCCTCAAGTACCTTTGTGGTAAATGATGAAGTGATCAATAAACCGTCAGGCAATCGAGAACGTGAGGTGCTTAATGCGGTCTTTATTACAAAGGTTACGAAATAATTTATGTATTGGAGGTACAAGGTGAAGGCGTTATTAACATTTATATCCATTCTATTTTTTGTGTTCTTGGTATCTGACAGTCAACAAGCAGAAAACACACCTAAACTGTTAAAAGCAGAACCACTTTCTCAGACTGCACTTCAATTGCAATTTGATGGAGAGTTGCAAGCAGATACCGTTGAAGATTTATCATTCTATCAGATTATACCGGATGTCAAAATTGAATTTGCGCTGCTTGATGAACGTTTAAACCGCGTGCTGATTCTCACTTCACCGTTAGAGACAGGAAAATCCTACCGTCTATCACTTAAAAACACAAAAACAGAGATAGACTTAACACTACCTGCCGAAAACGAAATAACCTTCGGCACGGGAAACGCGGTTACATTTTCTGGCAGCTCACAGGATACCAGTTTGATTGTCAGTAAAGACCGAAAAACACGTAACAACAACGTTGGGGCTGAATCAACCCTTCAATGTAATCCGACTGGCAGTGTCTTTTTTGTTGCTTTTGACCTCTATGATGCATTTGAAGATATGGCTATCCGAGATCCAAAACAGGTCTTGGATGCGACAATAAGTCTACATGCCCAGCAATTTGAAACAGATTCTGCTCAGACCTTGATACTCCGTCGTGTTCTGCTTCCGTGGAAAGAAGGCAGAGGAAAATCAGACCGCGCACAAGAGGACGAACTCACATATAACAGCGCATTACATCGCAACTTGCCATGGAATAAACCTCCTGCACAAGCCATGTTGGCAGGGATTGATGGCGATAACCAAAGTGATTACAACGGTTCTGATGATGTCGCACATCGAATTGATGGTGCTTTTGAAATTCAAGAGTCAAACAAACGTTATACCTTCAAAAGCGATTTAATCACAGATGCCGTTCGTTATTGGGTTGCAAATCCTGATTACAACTACGGATATCTTTTCGCATTACGGGATGGGACTGCACCAATTACTTTCTCATCAAAAGAGGTAGTCGATGAAAATCTGCGTCCGATGTTAACAATTCGCTACCAGACTAAAACGGACACGGACACTATTCCACTACGCTAATGAAACGTCTTGCGGATGTTGACGCTGAACAATGGTTAAGACGTTGTGTTCAAGTTTCGGATACCGTAGAGGTACCGGACAAGCCAGCGTATTTTGCTGGAAAGGCTGTCATAGGAAATTTAGTTTACGAACATCAAATGATTATAGATATTATTTCGGAGGAAACCATGCACGAATCTCCTCTCGTTGAATATTTAACTGAAAAAGCGACGGCAGAAGCTCTCCAACAAGGAATACAACAAGGAATAAAGACACGTGCTCTTGAAGATATCCTTGAGGTGTTGGAACTACGTTTGGAACTTGAAGCAGCAAATGCTTTCAAACCCGTGCTTGATGCAATTGATGACTTAGACCGTCTTAAGCAGTTACATCGTGCAGCAATCCTTGCAAACACTCCAGAAGACTTTCAACAGGCTTTGAAGTCAACAGAAATTGAACGATAAGAAAGCATTTCTATCGTACCGTGCTTTCTTGCCAATCAATTTACACATATTTTCGCAAATGTTCCAAAGTCCGTTCCACTGCCCCAAGATTTTCCTCAACCAACTGCTTTCCAATGTTGCCAGTAGTTATTCTTGACTCGCTGTTGTCCAGCCATTCTGTGATAACCTTAGCCATTTGTTGTGGTGTATGTACAAGTTTCGCCGCTCCTTTTTCGAGTAAAAGAGACGTTTCGTAAGCATTCTGTATCGTCGGTCCAAATAGAATCGGTTTCGCCATTGCAGCAGGTTCCATAACATTGTGCACGCTACCGTGAAAACTCCCTCCAACAAATGCAATATCTGCTAATTGGTATAGCTTAGCCAAAATCCCTACTGTGTCAACGATGAGAACATCCATGCTCTCCAAATTCACATCGCTACTGAGTTCTGAATAACAAAGATATGTTATTTTTTTCTTATTCAATTCTGCTTTAATTTCCGTTATCCTATCAAGTGTCGGTTCGTGTGGAACCAATATTAAGTGTAGCCTACCGTCAGGTATATCTTTCCGAAGAATCTGATACGCCTCAAATACAACTGCCTCATCATCTGAGTATGTGCTGCCAGCAATGAGGATGGGATGCTTTAAAGTATCTTGTCCGTGGAAAAAGACTGTATCGGGTGCAATCGAAAGTGCGCGTCCGTACACCTGCTCATAACGGGTATCACCAGTTACGACAACCTGTTCATTTGTAGAACCCAGTTGTTGAAACCGAGCTGCGTCATCTTCCGAAATAGCACAATGTAACGTTATATGCCGATGCACACTCCGAAAAAATGACCTTGCAAGAAGAGAAAGACGTTTAGAACCAGATTGAACTGTTCCAGCAATAATAATGGTAGGAATATTGTATTTGGATGCTTTCCAGACAAGGTTGGGCCATATATCGTATCTTGAAAAGATTAGACAAGTAGGTTGAATGAGATCAATCAAACGTTCTGCATTACGAGGGGTATCAAAGGGAAGAAATACAGCCGCATCAACATAAGGATAAGATTCTACATTTGGTGCAACAGAAGGTGAGAAAAAAGTTAAGACAATTCGTGTATCTGCATAAATCGCTTCAATTAGCGGTTTCGTTTGTTCAAATTCTCCGACAGAGGTAAAATGAAACCATGCAGTTTTCTCTATATTTCGGGCATCGTTGAGTTGACGGTTTAATTTTTCAAAGACATCTCGTCGTTCAATGATTCCCTCACGAAATTTGCGATTAAAGCACGCTGCCACATGAAAGCCGATAAACATAATGGGAAGTGCAAGCGCGTTGTAGACAAATCGCCAAAACATGAGGTGGTGTTACGAAAAGGAACTTGGTAGGACAAAACCCTCGCAGAAGCCTGCCGAAGCGGTTATGCTTCGGCTCTGCTGCTTCCACAATGAGGAGGATAGATCTAATGTTGCGTTAGGTTACTTCTTGATAACATCCAAGATTTTCTTCTTAAGCGCATCTTTAGGCATTGCGCCAACAATCTGATCCGCTACTTCTCCATCTTTGAATACAAGAAGGGTCGGAATGCTCCGCACACTGTATTTCATCGCTGTTTGACGATTGTCATCCACGTTGACTTTTCCGACTTTGAAAGTGTCGGCATTTTCAGCGGCAAGATCATCCAAAATAGGTGCTATCATTTTACACGGACCGCACCATTCTGCCCAAAAGTCAACAACGACAGGGGTGTCTGATTGAATCACCATCCCTTCGAATGTATCGTCGGTGATTTCAAAAGTATGTTCAGCCATCATAACTCCTTATGCTTAGATAGTGTAATAATCGTTTAGGCATGTTCGCCACTAAGGTTTCTATTCATGTAGTTATTATCAGAATTTTATTGAAACATCCACCGCATTTGAATTAGTTGGATCAATTGGTAGAACTCTTTTTAGACGAATCAATATGCTAATATGTTACCCTATTCTACGATAAATATCCACATATTATTTTCTTTTAAGTTTTTTCTGAACCAGAATTTGCATGATTAATTGTCTGAACCAAGATTATCAGGATTACAAGATTTCCAGGATTATGAATATGGTATTTCGAGGTTCCTTTCAATAGATAAACATCTATACTTAGATATGTGATGTATAGTTTCAAACTCACAATCCTGATAATCCTGATTCAGACAAAACATCAGCAAACTAAAACCCTTCTGTGCTTTTTGTGATTCTAACAGAAAAACACATGGCGAAAATTACATATCTATTTAAATAATTCCGCTTGATAAAAAAAGTCAAACGTGATATATTTTACGAAGAACTTAGATATATAAACCTATGACTGAAGGTATTTCATAACGCACCAGACCTATGGATTAACGACTATCGGTTTATTATTTTAGGCATTGGATACACACGAAAGGAGGGAAGGTATGTCAGATAAAGAAAAGGAGAAAAAGAAGGGTACGAATATTTCGCGTCGAAGTTTCTTAAAGGGTGTAGGTACAGGAACCGTTGCTGCAACCGTCGCACCAGCAGCTGTATTAGTCGGTGCTCCAGAAAAAGCGGATGCACAAACGGACGAAGCCATCTCCACTGCGGAAATTCAGTTGAATATCAATGACCAAGTATATCAGATTGAAGTTGAAGCACGCACTACATTGCTATCAGTTTTGCGAGATGGAATTGATACGGAAGGAAACTATGTTGATCTGACAGGTGCTAAACTTATATGCGACAAAGGTGAATGCGGGGGATGCACTGTCTTAGTTGATGGCAAACCTGTCTATGCCTGTATGATGCTCGCAATGGACGCACAAGGGAAACAGATAACAACCGTAGAAGGCATTGCCAATGGAGATGAACTGCATCCCGTGCAAGATGCATTTATCCAGCACGATGCATCGATGTGCGGATTCTGTACACCCGGATTCATCGTCTCATCCGTGGCACTCTTGAACGAAAACAAAAAACCGACGCTCGCAGAGATTAAGGACGGCTTATCGGGCAACACTTGTCGTTGCGGCACTTACCCGTTTATATTTGACGCTGTTGAAACCGCTTCAGAGAAGATGTAGTTTCAATATTCCCTCACTTTTGTAGGGTAGTCAATTTGAACGTGTCATGTATTGAAAAGGAGAAAACAGATGGCATCATGGGGAGAAGCAAGTCAATCTCGACTTATTGGCAAGCGTATTACCCGTTTGTCCGGTAAGGATAAAGTTACAGGAAAAGCAAAGTATACTTATGACATCAATCGTCCGGGAATGCTCTTTGCTCGGATTCTACGGTCTGATGTTGCACATGCAACCGTGATGGATATTGACCTTAGTCGTGCCGAAGCCTTGCCCGGTGTACAAGCGGTTATGCCGTTAACAGAAGCAGGTAGAATACTGCGTTACCAAGGGCAAGAGATCGCAGCGGTCGCAGCAGAAACAGACGACATTGCTAAAGACGCACTACGGTTGATTTTTGTTGAATTAGAAGAATTACCTTTCGTTGTTACAGAAGCGGATGCGATGGCAGAAAATGCCCCGCAGATACGCGATTGGGAGGGAAATCAGAGTAATCCCGGTATTAACGAACAGGGAGACGTGAAAGCAGGTTTTGAGGAGGCAGCAGTTACGGTAGAAGCCACCTATCACGCGCCTGTCCAAACGCATGTCTGTTTAGAAACACATGGACACGTCACTGAATGGACAGATGAACAGAATCTTACCGTTTGGGCATCTACACAAGCGGTTTTTGGAGTCCGAAACGATTTCGCGCGTCGCTTTGATATACCCGCGAACCAAGTCAGAGTCATCACAGAACACATGGGTGGCGGCTTTGGCAGCAAATTCGGTCCTGGGGTAGAAGGACATACTGCAGCACAATTATCACGTATCACCGGCAAACCGATAAAATTGATGCTGACACGTAAGGCGGAACACCTTGTTGCTGGAAATAGACCTTCAATGACACAACATGTGAAGGCAGGTGCATCAAGTGATGGTCGACTCGTTGCTTATGATATGCGCGGCTACGGTACAGGTGGTATCTCCAGTGGTGCAGGATTCCAAGCACCTTATGTCTATCACGTAGAAAATCGGAAAACAGAAAAGTTTAACGTCGCTACAAATGCTGGCAACCAACGCGCTATGCGTGCACCAGGTCATCCGCAGGGTGCATTCGCAATGGACTCACTGATGGATGAACTTGCAGAAAAACTCGGAATGAATCCATTGGAATTCCGTCGCATTAATGACTCAAGCGAGGTGCGTCAAGCACAGTACACCCTCGGTGCACAGGAAATCGGATGGCACAGACGGAATACTGTCCCCGGTTCTGGCACAGGTGTTAAAAAACGTGGCATGGGTGTTGGTAGTGGTCAATGGGGTGGCGGCGGTGGCAGAGGCACGCAAGCACGTGTTACCATCAATGCTGACGGAACCGTTGAAGCAGTCACTGGCACACAAGACATCGGCACTGGAATTCGGACTGCCATTGCTATCATCGTCGCTGAAGAATTGGGACTCGCACCAACAGATATTTCTGTAAAAGTAGGGGATAGTGGACCTGGACTACCCTCTGGTGGTAGTGGTGGAAGTCAGACAACAGCATCCGTTGCCCCTGTTATCAAGACCGCAGCAATGGCAGCGAAACAGAAACTGTTTGAACACGTTGCTCCTTTACTCAAGGCACCCGTGGATGACCTCCGTATTGGAAGTCGCACTATCTACGTTGCATCTGACCGAACCAATACGGTCACTTGGAATCAGGCGACAGGTCTACTCGGACAAGAGAGTATTAGCGAAGGTGGAAACTGGGATCAGGAACTTCGTCAAGGTGGTGTCGCAGGCACGCAGTTCGCTGAAGTTGAGGTAGATACACAAACAGGTCATGTCAAAGTCCTCAAGATTGTCGCAGTCCAAGATTGCGGATTGGCAATTAACCGATTAACAACGGAAAGCCAAATCAATGGCGGTGTTATTATGGGGTTAGGGCAAACCTTGCTTGAAGAACGGATCATGGATCCGCAAACAGGACGGATGCTCAACGCTAACCTTGAGGATTACAAAGTTCCAGGAACTTATGAGATACCCGAAATCAAGTCAATCGTTTTTGATACGCACCGTAAAGTCACGGGTGTCGGTGAACCGCCGTGTATTCCCACACTTGGCGCAATCGCAAATGCTGTCTATAACGCAATCGGTGTCCGTATACGAGAACTACCCATTACACCCGATAAAGTCCTAACCGCACTTGCTGAAAAAGCATAAGGAGGTAAGCAATGGAAAAATTTAGTTACGTCAACGCGACCAGTCTGAAACAAGTTACCTCACTTCTGAGTGATAGCGGATGGGGCGAAATCATGATGATTGCAGGTGGAACTGACCTACTCGCTGAACTCAAGGAGTACATTGAAACCCCTAAAACGCTGATCAATCTCAAGACCTTACCCGGCATGGATAGCATATCTGCAGATGCGTCAGGATTGAAAATCGGTGCATTAACCACCGTTGCTGAGATTGCAATGCACCCGACTATCCAACAGCACTACACTGTACTTGCACAAGCAGCAGCTTCGGTTGCTACACCACAGATTCGCAATGTCGGTACTCTTGGCGGTAATCTTTGCCAACGTCCTCGATGCTGGTATTACAGAGATGAGACCATTAGTTGTCTTAAAAAAGGTGGAGACTTATGTTATGCTGTAGAAGGTTTGAGTAAATATCACGCCATCTTCGGAGGGGATCCAGTTTATATTGTGCATCCGTCGGATATTGCACCAGCGTTAATCGCACTCAACGCATCAATAAAGATTGCTGGTCCTGAAGGTGAGAAGACAATAAAAGTTGAGGAATTCTTCACATTGCCAGCGGCAAATCCGTTTCGCGAAAATGTGCTTGAACCAAATGAAATCGTTGTGGAAGTTCAGGTGCCAAATCCTAATCCAAACACAAAAAGTCTTTACCTAAAAGTGAGAGAGAAAGGTGCACCAGACTTTGCATTGGCAAGTGTCGCAGGTGTTTTTGAAATGATGGGGAAAACATGTCAAACTGCGAGTATCGTGCTCGGTGGCGTTGCACCCGCACCATGGCGTTCAACGGATGCTGAAACTGCTCTAACTGGAAAGATGATTAACGACTCCGTCAGTACGAAAGCAGGCGAGGAAGCAGTTAAGAACGCACAACCCTTGAACGATAACGAATACAAGGTGACACTAACCCAGAATCTCATCAGTCGTGCTGCGATGATGGCAGTCAGCAAATAGGAGGATGAAAGAACATGTTAGAGGGAAAATCACTTCCAATTTTTAACCGTCCTATATGCCAGGATCTACGGACAAAGGCAATATACATACCCGGCGGGAACCTGCAGAACCTTGTTGAAGAAAATCCGGCAACACACTATTGGTGCAATTGCACAATGCAGGTAGTCGGACCAGACGACCAGTTTGTTTCACCAAAAGCATGCAAACAATCGCGTGCCTGTTTCAGTCCGATTGGTGGAAAACCGGTAGTATAATAAGCATATATTGTTATCGGATCATGCGGAATGCCAAACGCGCATTCCGCCATCTTTCTGATAGCCGATAATCTTTCTGCTGCTATTTTAAATCTTGATAATGTTGCTAAAACCTTTGATACAATGGGTGCACGTCGGTTCCGTTGTCTTGATGATAGGCGGTTTCTTCTTTTTCCGCGTTGTTCTCATTCCTATTGCCAATCGCCTTCCCGACCCAAAAACGTTGATTTTATCAGCACTCAGACGATTCAGCTCAATAGTCTGGACTGCTCTACTCACTGTTCTTTTATCGGGTGTGTATAACTTTATCAGTTTCCTTAGAACTGCTCGGATGACTGCTGTAGAGTCCGGAGAAGTAGACTATTCACTTTACATCTTTGTCTTAGCTATCAAATTCTTTATCGTATTTCTGGTTTATACGCTTGCGGTTGTTTTAACGTTCCCATATCCAGTATTTGAGGGGTTCCAGAAAAAGCCTACACCGTGGTTGAACCTTACGATCATTTTAGGACTTATTATCATCTTTTTATCAGCGTTTTTACGTCGTTTATCGTATTAAGGACGTTATATCTTGGAACTCATACCAATGGTTGAAGTTCGTAATGAAACATAATTATTAGATATGGAATAACTTAAGCATTGAAAGGAACAAAAACCAGATGCCAGTATTAAGCAAAGAAGATTTAGCATTTTGGGAAGAAAACGGATATGTCATTATTCCTAATGCTGCACCGACTGAGTTAATCCAGGACGCAGAAAAGGCGGTTTGGGATTTCCTTGAGATGGATGCCGATTCACCAGAGAGTTGGTACACAGATCCACCACGCGGTATTATGGTTGAAATCTATCAACACCCGGCATTGTGGGGAACACGTCAATACCCTCGTGTGCATCAGGCTTTCGCAGAGATATGGGAAACGGAGAAATTATGGGTAAGTTTTGATCGCGCCAGCATGAGTCCTCCCAATCTTCCCGGTAAATATGAAAGGTCAAGTGTTGGACTCCATTGGGACATGTCCATAGACCTTCCAATCCGTTTCCATGTGCAAGGTGTCCTCTATCTAACTGATACCGCTGCAAACCAAGGTGCGTTTGTGTGTGTTCCAGGATTCCACAACAAAATTGAGGAGTGGATAAAGAGTCTTCCTGAGAATGAGGATCCACGTCAACAGAATTTAGAAGCGTTAGGTATGATTCCTGTTCCTGCAAATGCGGGGGACTTGATAATTTGGCATAGTGCTTTACCTCACAGTGCTGGTATCAATACAGCAGATGCCCCACGCGTTGCGCAATACATCACGATGACACCTACTGGTGAAGCAAATCAGGAAGCGCGAGACCGTCGTATCAATGCATGGAAAGAACGGATGGCAGGTTTTGGTGGAGAGCGTGCAGAAAAGGAACATGAGACTGGTGAAACTGCAGAGTTGACTGAGCTCGGTAAGAAGTTGTTAGGACTTGAGTTGTGGGGTTGAACTGTGGTGATTTTTGAAAATAATTTGACATTATATACGTAGGTCGGAGTGAGCGTAGCGTAGTCCGACATTGGAAACTCGCTGAAATCATACATATCGGAGCTTGATAGGCTCACTCCGACCTAAGGTTAAAACATATATTATAACTTAATCTCTCAGGTTTCTCCCAAGCACAGGATACGCGGGGTCATTATACCCTTTACCTGTATGTTCTCCAGGTGGTACTAACGCATTAACTGCCTTTTCATCATCTTCTGTTAGGACGCAATCTAAACACCCGAAGTTATCCTCTAACTGCTCCATTGTCCGAGGACCAATGATGACAGACGTAATGGTCGGATTTGCTAACACCCATGCCAATGCAAATTGCGTCAATGTTTTACCGTGTGCATCTGCTAAAGGTTTCAACTTCTGTGCTACGTCAAAACTCTCATCCCGAAGTTCAGTCTGCAAAATTCGTCTATCCTGACGTTCTGCTCGTGAACCCTTCGGAGGTTGTTCCCCACGCATATATTTTCCTGACAACACACCCCGTGCTAACGGACTATAAGGCACAACTCCCACTCCATACTTTTCACAAAACGGGAGCAGCTCTACCTCAGCATCGCGATTTACTATATTATAGAGCGGTTGAACACAGACAAATTCCTCTAACCCCAACTTTTCACTTGTCCAGAATGCCTCACAAACACGCCATGCCTCAAAGTTGGAACAAGCGATGTAGCGAACCTTCCCCTGCCGAACGCAATCGTCCAGTGCCCGTAAAGATTCCGCAATTCGGGTGGAAGCATCCCAACGGTGCAGGTAATAGACATCAATATGTTCGGTACCCAACCGTTTGAGACTCGCTTCTACTGCTGACATGATATGAAATCGGTGAGAACCACTTTCATTGACATCATCTCCCATTGTGCCGTGAACTTTTGTGGCAATAACCCACTTCTCTCGGTTTTCACTCACTGCTTTACCGATGACCCGCTCTGATTCACCGCCGTTATAGACGTTAGCCGTATCAAGAAAGTTAATACCCGCATCCATGGCACGGTGGATGATTCGGATGGAGTCCTTTTCATTTGTTGGTCCGCCAAACATCATCGTTCCAAGGCAGAGAGAGGATACCTTCACTCCTGCACGTCCAAGTGTCCTATATTCCATATCCATTTCCTTCCCAATTTGTTATGCCATCCGAATACCGCCATTGACATCAAGTGTTGCCCCTGTAATGTACTGCCCCTCTTCCGTAGCGAGGAAAAGGATTACATTTGCTACTTCGGAAGGGTCGGCGACGCGTCCAAGGGGTATTTGGTCAGTCATATCAGGATGATTTTTTGCCATCTCGGTTGCCGCGATCCCGGGTGCAATTGAGTTGACTGTAATTCCATACTCACCTAAAACTCTTGCGAACGATTTCGTGAGACACATGACACCTGCTTTCGATGCAGAATAAGGTGCAGATGCAACTATACCACCTACCTGTCCCGCTAACGAACCGAGATTGATGATCCGTCCGAACTTTTGAGTTTTCATCGTATCCATGACTGCTTGTGAACAGAGAAATGGACCTTTGAGGTTGACTGCCATCATCCTATCCCACTCCGCTTCGGTGCATGCATCTATACGGGTGTAACTGAAAATGCCTGCGTTGTTGACTAAAATATCAATTCTTCCAAATTCTTCAAGTGTCATGTTGACCATTGCACACACGGATTCGCCATCTGCGACATCCGTTTCAATTACATTGCATCGTCTTCCGAGAGCAGTTACTTCTTGTGAGACCGACACCACATTCTTCATATTTATTTCTGGGATGACAATATCTGCACCTTCTTGAGCAAACGCTAAGCATGTCGCCTTTCCAATTCCGCCGCCACCTCCCGTTACAATTGCAACGCGCCCTTCCAACCGCATCAATGTTCTCCTTTGTTGGTTATACCATTTCTGATATTATGTTCCCGGTTATTGTAGTATGTGGGTAATACGGCACATACTAACAGTTTGTGCTACAAAAGAGAACTGTATTATCAGAAATGGTATTTCTATAGTGAGTGCAGTTTGATTCTATGTTCTTCTGCACTCTTTTCTTCTTGAAAACGTTCTGTATTTTGTAGTAACATGTAGACATTATCACACGAATTCTTGTAAAAGTCAAGACACTCACAATGGAAGAGATATGAGGAATTAAACTATGAAAACAACCCCGTTTTGGAATATTTTGAAATTGCTTTTAGTATTAGCTATTATATGTAATTTTTCTTACACTGCAGCAGCACAGAATTATTATCCCGCAGATATCGGTAATGAGTGGGTGCTGGAAAGAACCGACGGGAAGCAAAACCGTGTTTATAAGCTTGAGAAACCTGAAGACGTTGCCGATAGCGAATATACCCTCCTAAAAATTGAAACTGTGAATCCCAACACTAATAAGGTTGTTGACACGGACAAATACTTTTTGACATCTGACGAGGAAGGAATTAAACTTCATAAAACCGTCTTAGAACAAGCTCCATTTGGTAATGCTACAGCGATTTTCACAACTCCCGCAATTTTCTTTCCTAAAGAATTAGTATTAGGTGATAAGTGGGATGTGATCGTAGATGCAAACCTAAAAAGCCCTATATTGGAAATAGATTTAAAAAGCACAACCAATTTTGAAATAGTTGGATTTGAAGACATTGTTACTCCTGCCGGAACATTTCAGAACTGTGCCAAAATAAAGTTGATATTAACAGTTGTTGCTGCAGGAGGGACAATAAACTTTGATCCAACAACTTCCTATCAATGGTTAGCACCTGATGTCGGTCCTATCAAATATGAGGCTGATGATGGTCAGGTTTTTGAGATGGTTAGTTTAAAATTGGTCGGACCGCCACCTTTAAATGCACAGAATCCTCCCATGTGGCAACTCCCATCACTAAATTTTCAAGTTTCCGGTTCGCGTCTGGGAGATACACTCAGTGCCAGGGTACTTGAGAATGTAGAAGACTATGTGACGGAAGTTGGGAATTTAGGAATACTCTCCGTGACAGGAAATATTGTACCACCAGGTGATGGAACGGGTTTCGCAACGAACTTCCAAAGTAAACAGGATCTATGGGTTGCTGGACGTTTTACCAATGCCCCGATCAGAGGAAGAATAACACTTTTCGCTGAAAATAATAAAGGACGAACAACTGTTACTATTGATGTGACTATTAATTAAGGATATTCTTATGTAGTAAAACTATAGTTTGGATATTTTTTGTAGGTGTGAGTTAATTGAATCATCTTGGTATTAACAGGAGTTTGATGATATACCTGTCACCCCGCTGGGGTTATGTGTCTGGTGGATTTCACGTTCTATATACATTTCGCCCGGCTGGACAATTTTATATTGTTCATAAATGTGGGTTACATTGTTTGAATTCGTCTATTATAGCGAAGGTATTCTAAACAACCTTGCATTTAATCTTGAAATGTTAATATTAAACTGATAGTATATTACTACTATCGCGAATCGTGTGGAAAAGCTGATATGGTGCCTTGGAAAGTGGTATTAGTTGTTATAGTCATTGCTATTCTACTTATGGCAATCGGGATGTGGTTGGGATTCCGTTATATATCCGAACAGGATGATATCCATTACCAAGCACGAAATCAACAGCCTTATATAAAATACCTTTTTATGGACACGAACACATATCCAGTGATAACCCTGTTTTGATGTTGTTCAGAACTTATCAACATCGCGCATTATTATATGTAAAAGGAGACAATTTATGAAGAAAACAAGATCTATATCTTGGCTGAAACCGGTTTTGGTGTTTAGCCTTATATGCTGTTTAGCACTTACAGCAGCAGCACAAGATTATTATCCGACTGCTATCGGCAATACATGGGTTTTCCTAAGTGCCGATGGTGCTGAACGCCGCACATATACTATTGAAGAACCTGATACCGATGAAGAAGAAGGTATTATTATTCTGCGAATATTCACTGAGACCCTCGGCACAGAAACAGTTGATGACGATGTTTATTATATATCTGATGATGCGGGGGATTTGAAACTTCACCGGACAAGTTTAGAAGAAGGCGCATTTGGTATCGCTGCAGCAATGCTTGATCCACCTGCTCTTTTCTTCCCAGCAGACCTGCCACTTGGACGGACGTGGGATGTCATGACGACAACAGAACTGAACCTTGTTGGTACAGCAAACACTACAAGCACAATAACAGTTGATGCTATTGAACCCGTAGAAACCCCGTTAGGAACATTTGAGAACTGTGTCAAACTTCGAATTGATAGAAGAGTCGTCACTGCAGTCGCAGTACTCCGATCAACTTCATACCAGTGGTTAGGACCTGATCTCGGTCCTGTCAAATACGAAGATGATCAAGGGATTGTGTATGAACTACAAAGTTATGACTTAGTTGATGAATCAATAACGGAACCTGAAACTCCAGAAGAACCTGTTGTGCCTGAAACTCCAGAAGAACCTGAGACCCCAGAAGAACCTGTTGTGCCTGAAACTCCAGAAGAACCTGAGACCCCAGAAGAACCTGTTGTGCCTGAAACTCCAGAAGTGTCTGAACCCAAATTTAATATGACCCTTGTTTCGGGTTTAAACCTAATCTCTATTCCTCTAATGCCAGCAGAACCTTACACCGCAAAATCACTTGCAATGATGTTGGGTTCTACGGTTGTTATCAAGTTAGATGCGGATAAACAGAGTTTTGTCGGTTACTCCACCGCTGAAGAAGGCGATGGATTTGATATAGATGGTATGAGTGGTTATATTGTCAATACTCCCGATGGTGGAAAAGCAACCTTTACTGGTACAGCGTGGCAAAAACCTTCCGACGATGCGGCAGCAGCACCTAAGATATCGACGAATAAGAGCGCGTGGGCATTTGTCATCACAAGCGATTTACAAGCTGAAGAAGAGGGTACAACTTACACCTTAGTTGCTAAAAACCTTCGTAGTGGTGTTGTTTCTACACAGAAAGTCATCAATGACAACGGATATGTCTCAACTGTGTGGGCAAATCTAAATCGTAAGAGCGTTATTAATGTTGATGATAAGATTGAGGTTGCGCTCATTGATGAAAATGGAACTATTGTGTCTGGGCCGTTTCAACGCACTGTTACTTCTACAGACATTAACAATGCATTTCTAAGTGTCCAGATGCGCGTTGGTGATGTGCGACCGAGAGAAACAATTCTGGCACAGAACTTCCCGAATCCTTTCAATCCTGAGACTTGGATACCTTATCAACTGAGTCGTGACACAAACGTAACGATTCAGATCTTTGATATCTCTGGACATTCACTTCGGACGCTTAATCTTGGTCACAAGTCAATTGGTTCATACATGACAAGTTCCACAGCAGCATATTGGGACGGTAAGAATGAAGCAGGTGAACATGTTTCGAGTGGTATTTATTTCTATTCACTCCAAACAGAGTATATTTCTGCTACCCGTAGAATGGTTATTCTTAAATAGTATTGCTGCAATGATCGTTGGATAAACGCCTTGATACAATAAGCAATCTGACACCATACCGGATTGCTTGAAATTGCTGAATCAAGGCGTTTCCATTTTTATTCAAAATAATCGGTGTTCATGAGAGAAGCTTATACATTTTCAGATAAGGAGAATTGAATGTATAGAAACAAATTATGTATAGTTTTATTTGCAGTAGTTCTTACGGTATGTTGTGTTGGTAAGGTAGCATCGCAGATTTATTATCCGACAAATCTCGGTAATGTATGGGTGTTAGAAACCGACGATAAAACTGAACGAATCACTTACTCAATTGATGCATCTGAGGAATCAATTAACGGTATTGAACTGTCATTACTTAAAATCTCGTCTGAAACCGTAGGAACAGATTCTATCCTAACAGAAAAGTATTTTGTGGATTTTGACGAAGAAGGGATCAAATTATATAAATATGTAGTAGAACTCGGCTCAGTGTTCGGTGTAGCTACAGGCTTGTTCTATCCACCTATTCTCTTTTATCCATTGTCACCGCAACTCAACGAACCGTGGGAATACACGACTGAAACCGATGTTGACTTTGTCGGTCCTGTCACATTCACCAGTGTTAGCGAAGTTATAGCGGTGGAAGATGTTGTGACTCCAGCTGGTACATTTGAAGATTGCATAAAAGTCAAGATACGTACAAGAAGCCAAGCTGCGACAATATCGCGCTCAACATCCTACCAATGGCTTGCTCCTGATTTCGGTCCCGTTAAATTTGAGAATAGCCAAAACCTCGTTTTTAAATTGGTCAGTTCTAATCTACTCTCTGACGTATCAACCTATGATGTGACAGGGGATGGTGTCATCAATATCTTAGATCTTGTATTCGTAGCCTCTCGATTCGGTGAAGAGAGTGAGGAAGCGGATGTTAATGACGATGGGAAAGTAAATATTCTGGATTTGGTACTTATTGCGCAGAATTTTAGTGTGTAATATTCAAGTAAGGTCTCGACCAGGAGGTCGCTCCTACAAGTAGTCCTCAGCAAATGGCACTTTATTTATTAGAAATGGTATAAAATGTGGGTTTTACTGTTCTACATGCTACTTACAAAATCCGTTTTTGTATTTCGCTTACCTCAAGTGTTTCCTCTTTCCATGAAGTCTCTTTATCAGATTGCAATACATCAACGTGTTTGTGAAACTGCCACGAAAAAGTGATGGGTGAATCGCCGCTATTATAGAAAATCACTTCAACATTTTTATCTTTTTCAATTAGAGGTCGTACCAGAGAGAGAAGGTTTGATGGGATCTGATTTTTACCATCGGCTTTTTTGATGGTGACAAGCGGAACAACTTTTCCTAGTACTTCACGGGTCCCGAGAAGCAGCGGACCGTAACATGCGGTTACTGCACCTTGTCCCCAATTGCGTCCGTGTCCTGCCGCAACCGAGCACACCGCACCCCCCATATCCGCGTGTTCCCGTCCACCACGTAGTACTCGTCGTGCCATATCCAGACGGGTAGCGGCATTTTGCAAGGCACGTAGTGCGTAGGCAACATCACCTGTTACCTGATATGCAAGTGTTAATGTTGCTGTTGAAGGTTCCCGAATTGGTTTTACGGAACCATCATCTGACCATTCTCCCCAATATGCCATATCCGCACGTTTTCCAACGCCGGGTTCTCTGCGACGGTTTTTTTGCGGGAAAACAAGTGCCAGTAATTTTGGGGGAGTAGGAGGTAAGTTTTCTAAACCTTCAGTGATTGTATTATCAAAATAGGAATCATTAAATGTCCATCGATAATAGCTCAAGGCAGCCGATGCTGGATCGTTATATGGATCATCAAGTGATGTGACGAGAGGTTCAACGATGCGTTTTGCTGCGGATTGGAAGATTTCATCCTCAGACAAGAGGTATAGATCTCCTAAGGCATAGATAGCACCAGAAGCCAATAGGTTTTCAATACCAGCCAAAGGATCACCCGGAATGTGGTGTGAACTTGCCACCAATCGGTGAAGGTTCTTTTCATTTACATCTTCTTCGCTTAACCCATTTCCATTCAAATCCCAGAGTAATGGCATCGGATCTGATGCAGCGATGATACGCTCAGCACGTTTACGTCCATACCGCAATGCCCACTCCATATATCGTTTTTCTCCAGTGAACCGATACGCGGCAAGTGCTATGTGGATAAAACGGAAGTGTTCCGCAAGTTCATAGGCATCTTTTTCTGTGTTTTCCACAAATTCCGTTCCGATGTTGTATCCGATAAAGGTATCTTTTGTATAATCGTACCAAGGTGGTATTTCTTGTACCCAATTTCCAATGTGTTCAGCGGCATCTGATAGGAGTGAATTCGCTTCGGTATCATCAGGTTTTAATCCGATATAGCGAGGCAGGAATAGCAGAAAAGGTTCTGTGCCGTGGTGTGCTTCAGCCTTCGGTTCGTAACCGTGCACACAATCTCGTTCTACCCAACCGACAAGTTCTGACTTGAGCTTGTCAAAGTGTTTCAGAACGGTTTCATCACCAGTAATTAAATAGTGTGGAAACCACGCGAGTGCGTAGTTTGCCTCATCTTCGCCACCTTTATTCGGACCGGGAGGATCAAGCAACATGCTCTGTTTGAGCCAACGTCCCATTCCTGATCTAAGTGAGTTATATGCGTTATAGATTTCGTTGAGTTGTGTTTTCATATTAGGGAATTCAAAAATTCAATACTCTGTTTAGCAATTGTTTTTGGATCTGGTTTGAAATCGAATACCTCTGTTGAGACATAACCCTTATAATCAATTTCTTTCAATGCTTCAATGATTGGTGGGTAGTCTACATTCCCGGAACCGGGTAGGTATCCGTTGTCGTCATTGGAGTGGAAGTGTGCAACGTGTTTGGCACAGTTGCGAATCTGTGTCGGCATATCCAATCCTTCTTTAGCAGTACTGCAAACATCCAAAATCATCTGAAAGTTAGGATGGTTCACTGCTTCAACCATTTCAACGGCTTTATCGGGGTGTGATATAAAGTTTGTTTGATCGCTTGACAATGGTTCCATGCACAATACGACCCCTCTTTTGCCAGCAAGCTCTGCCCCTTCTGTGAATGTGTCTTGTGTATAGTTCCAGGCTTGTTCAAAGGTTAGCGGTTCCATGACATTCCGTTGTTGGGGTGAACCGAAAACTAATATCTTTCCATCTAAATCCGCACAAAGTTCAATAAGGGCAAGTAGATAATCCCGTGTTTCGTTTCGAATTTCTTCCTCTGGATGGTTGACATAAAGTCCCGGTGGTGAAACCAGCAGCCAGTGTAATCCTGCGATTTCTATCTTTGCGTCTTTAGCAGCCTTTCGGATTCGTGTTCTTTCGGTTTCACTGATGTCTAAAACAGAATCTGCCAATGTAAATGGTGCTATTTCAACCGCTTCGTAACCGAGTTCTGCGGCATAGGTGAACACATCATCTATTTTCCAATCTTCAAACATTTCGTTGCATATCGCGAGTTTCATCATTGTCTCCAGTCCAATTTTTTCTTGAATTCTAAAGTAAAATCAGGATTTTGTCAAGTCATTTGCGCTCTTGGCTACGGTTATTTAACATCTGTGAATAATGGTATTTGTTTATTGTCTGAACCAAGATTTGCCAAATCAAGAAATCAACGGTATGAATGCCATTTAGACATTCACCGGGTCGATCCTACAGAATGTAAGATGTCGGACTTCGCTGTGCTCACTCCGACCTACGAAGACCTTCAATTGACTGTTATGGATTTCGCAGACACATCCCTATCTACCTATGGGAATATACTGAGAAAATTACTAAGATGGAAGCAATCTTGGCATTCTTAATTCCATAAATATCCAACAACGTATTTGGTATTGATTCGCGATTCTTGGTTCAGATAAGGAAATTTGATCAAGAGTACAATAACTTTACTCACCCATTCCCAACTTTTATCTTGACTTTTAACATTTATTTTGATACTATATTTTAAAGACAAAAACAATCAGTCAGTAAACTTTCTTAATTGAGAGAATCTGAATACCTCACCATCTAAACGTAAGTTTTAAATAGCATGCGGCGTTTTCGGGTGGTTGTGTATTTTGGGACGAATCAGATTCTGAACGAAGGAGATTTCATGTTGAATAAGAATATGGAGGCGAAACAGGTAGCGGCGGTCAGAAAAATTCTGTCTGAAGTTCCCGTTGCCTCTGCCTACTCCCCTGTAACGGAGTCAATGGATAGAGCAGCAGATTTAGGGGAGGACGATATTGCGGCAGCCCTAAAAAGTTTCAGTTCTATGCCGCAATCCACAAATGTATTTGCCAATCCTGTGTTACACAAGGCAGCTGTGAATTGTAAGGATGCACAGATAACCCTGAATATCAGAAGTTTTGCCATACGCGGTGCCGTCTCAGAAAGTGAAATTATCGCTAACAAACTTAGTCCGGCTTATGTTATTTTCACAGGACTATTTGGTAGAAAACCTGAGAAACATTCTGATAATTTAGATGAAGAAGCAATTTTATCCGAATTAATAGACAGAAAGTTTTATCGGTTTACTGAACTCCGCAGAGACAGTTTAACAGGGAAACATCGCCTCATCAATCAGGTCGCAGAATTCGTAAAATCCTTCCCCGACGCTGGGCCTGAAGCAGTCATTCAACATTTTTCAACGTTACGTAAATTAAGTGTCCCAAATCAGAAGGGTATTAAAGCCACAAGAAATTCTGGTTCTCTGCTATTGGAACTCATTGGAACACACATGGAAAACGTTGCAGTGGGGACAGTATCTGTCTTCATGCGTCACCAGTTGAGACAAAGCAGTGCTTTACACCCACAAGTTCTCGCAATGCGTACCAATGACCTTATTACTGAACACCAAAAAGATGAGAAATCCGCATTCCAAACATGTTATAGCCTCCTTTTGGGTAGAGAGGCAAGTTCCGTTGAAGCAAATATATTAGAACGTATGGGAATCATACAGACGCATCACGGTTCTGCAGGTTCTAACGTTGTTGCTCGCTACCTTGCTACTTTATACGCTGGTGCAGTTTCCGATTTCTTTGTCGCTTCACAGATGGCATTAGATGGAGACAGACATTTCGGTGCTATCCATGATATGACAGCATTTATCAATCAGATAGAACCACTTGACACGAATGCAAGGGAAACAGCAATTCGTGAACGGATGCGCATCGCTTTGCCAACCTTCGGACACCCAGAAATTGCCGCCGCTGGCAGATCTGACGAAATCCAACAAGACCCCAGACCGGCAATCTATTTCAACCCTTTTATTGATGCTGTTGAAAAAGGGGAAATTAAACTCAGTGACAGACAGAAAAAGCGGTTAGCAATTATGCAGCGTATATATCAGATCGCATTCATTGAGGGGGTCGTGCGTCCAGGTCGTGAAAATGAACCACCGCTCCGTTTAACTCCTAATACCGATTTTGGCGGATGGGCAGTTCAAGAAGGATTGGATATTTACGAAAGCGACAGGACGTTCCTGACATACATCTTCCGCGGATTTGGTTGGATAATGGATGCGCGGGAACAACTCCAAATCAAGATTATCCGACCTGTCATACCTCCAGACCCCAAGATTATTCCAAAACCGTCCGATGATATGACAATCGCTAATGAAGTTGTCGCACTACATGAACGGATGGCTGGTCCCGAGATATTTGAATGATAGAAAGTTCTCTTCGCTACACCCCTATATAAACTAAACGTGATCAGACTATAGAGATTCTATGTTAATCAGAGAGGAATCCAAGTGATTGATTTTGACCAATTGACAGTCCCAACAACAGGTGAAAAGATAGAAACAACCAACGGACAGAAGATTGTTCCAAATAACCCTATTATTCCTGTAATTGAAGGTGACGGTATCGGACGCGACATTATGAAAACGACCCGTCGTGTCGTTGATGCATCTGTCCAAACTGCCTATGGTGGAAAGAATCAGATTGTATGGTTTGATATCTACGCTGGCGAAAACGCCATGGCAAAATATAATGAGTGGTTACCACAAGATACCTTCAATGCGATTGAACATTTCCGTGTGGCACTCAAAGGTCCACTGACAACACCTGTCGGTGGTGGGTTTCGTAGTCTAAACGTAACACTACGTCAGGTCCTTGAACTCTATGCCTGTATCCGACCTGTCCGTTACTTCCAAGGTGTCCCGGCTCCTGTTACCCATCCTGAAAAAATGGATGTCGTAATATTCCGTGAGAATACCGAAGACGTATACGCTGGGATTGAATGGGAACAAGGCACACCAGAAGTGAAAAAGGTTATTGACCTACTTCGCACCGAAATGGGTGTTGAAATCAGAGAAGACTCTGGTGTTGGCATCAAACCGATAAGCATTTTCGGGACAAAACGTTTAGCGAGAATGGCGATTCAATACGCAATCGACCACGGCAGACGAAGTGTCACCTTTGTTCATAAAGGGAATATCATGAAGTTTACTGAGGGTGCTTTCTGTGCTTGGGGATACGAACTGGCAAAAGAGGAATTTGCTGATTCCACTATCACGGAAGCCGAACTCTATGACAAGTATGATGGAAACGTACCAGAAGGTAAAATTATCGTCAATGATCGAATTGCGGATAGCATGCTACAGCAGATTTTAACGCGAACCGATGAATACGATGTGATTGCTACACCGAATTTGAACGGCGATTATCTCTCCGATGCAGCAGCGGCGCAAGTCGGTGGAATCGGTATGGCACCGGGGGGCAATCTCAATGATGAAGTCGCACTTTTTGAGGCAACACACGGCACAGCACCCAAATATGCTGATCAGGATGTCGTCAATCCAAGTTCACTTATCCTTTCCGCAGTGATGATGTTGGAACATATCGGTTGGCAAGAAGCAGCAGACCTGATTATCGCTGGACTTGAAAAGACTATTCTCCAAAAGAAAGTAACCTATGATCTGGAACGGTTGATGGAAGGTGCTACAAAGGTTCGCACATCTGAGTACGGTGAAGCGATTATTGAGAACTTTTCGTAAAACGCAATACACAAAAGGATTAGTCTCATGTCTCGAAAAACCATATTTATCGTAGGAATCGGAGTATTAGCGGGAATCGGATTTGGGATAGGCTATGAGTTATATCGTCTTCATAAACGTATCTTGGAAGAGTTGGTAGCAATTCGTGAACAGGGAGAAAGGTAGTTTTGGACAACTCAAATCTTCGAATAAATTACTCATAACGGAGGAAGAAGTGGCAAGAAAGAAAATTAGTGTAATTGGTGCAGGTAACGTCGGAGCGACAGCAGCATTCCTGATAGCACAGAAGCAGCTTGGGGATGTTGTCATGATTGACATCGTTGATGGAGTCCCGCAAGGTAAAGCGTTGGATATGGCAGAGATGGGACCGGTGGAACTGTTTGATGCCGCGATTAGCGGTGACCTTGATTATTCCGCAACCGCAGATTCCGATTTAGTGATTATCACATCAGGTTCCCCGCGCAAACCGGGTATGACACGCGAAGACTTACTACAAACAAATGCAAACATTGTTGGCAGTGTCACAGAAAACGTAGTGAAGCATTCTCCAGACACCATCATTATGATGCTTACCAATCCACTTGACATCATGACCTACCACGCGTGGAAGGTATCAGGATTTCCGTCACACCGAGTCGTTGGACAAGCAGGTGTATTGGATTCAGCACGGTTCCGTTATTTTATTTCTCTTGAACTTGGTGTATCGGTAGAAGATATCCATGCCCTCGTGCTTGGTGGACACGGTGACACGATGGTGCCACTACCACGTTATACAACCGTCAACGGCATTCCAATACCGCAATTGATACCCGAAGATCGTATTGAAGCGATGGCACAGCGCACCCGTGATGGTGGTGCTGAGGTGGTCAATCTTCTTAAGACAAGTGGGTATTACGCTGCTGGTGCATCGTTAGCACAAATGGCAGAAGCGATTGTCTTGGACAAGAAACGGCTACTGCCATGTTCTGCACATCTCACAGGTCAATACGGCATCAACGACCTTTATATCGGTGTTCCGATAAAACTCGGTGCAAACGGTATTGAAGAGATTATTGAGATTGAATTGACAGATGACGAGTTGAATGCATTGCAAACATCTGCGAATACTTACCGTGAGGGGATTGCACTGCTGGGGTACTAATACATTTCCATTATAAAATGAATGCCCTCGTAAAAACGTCTATAAAGGATGTTGGTACGAGGGTTTTTTAATTCTATTTTTATTCTTTGTCTTTATTCTCATTTTCCTCAACTACTTCACATATTCAGTCCAAAGACATAGCCACCCTAATTTAGGTGACATAGTCAAAGGTAATATCACGCCTTTTGTAATACCATACTGGAGAGGATGCCAAGGATTCTGTTACACCGACCGATTTGGTAGGTTGCCATATCAATGTGCAGACATTTTTCTTCTAATTTGAGAAACACTCAATCTATCCCTGTTGTAGATGCCCCATAAATGTAATACCATTTCTAATAAATAAAGTGCCATTTGCTGAGGACTACTTGTAGGAGCGACCTCGTGGTCGCGACCGGTAAATCAACGGTATGAATGCCATTTAGGCATTCCCCCAAATCAACGGTATGAATGCCATTTAGGCATTCACCGGGTCGATCCTACAGAAGAAAGATTTCCAATCAATAACAATGGTTGAATCCAGTAATGGGACAATAAATATTAGAAATGGTATAAGGTAAAGTTCCTATAAGACATCTATAACACCTCATGAATAGAAGTAGACTTAAGTTAGGATAGTCTACTCCTTCTCCTTATTCTCATCTTCGTCAACAACTTCGTATTCAGCATCTACCACATCCTCTGGTGGAGCATCTTCAGAGGGAGTATCTTGAGGAGGAGTACCAGTACCCGGATCAGCATCAGCAGTCTGTTGGTATAATTGTGCTGAAGCCTCATGCCATATCTGCATTAGGTCATCAGTTGCAGATTTTATCTCTTCATTGTTGTTCGCTTCCAGTGCCTGCTTGACACGTTCAACGCCAGCGTTAACCTTTTGCTTAGTCGCATCATCTACCTTATCGCCAAATTCCTTCAGGTTTTTTTCGGTTTCATAGACCAAAGAATCAGCACGGTTGCGTGTCTCAACTTCTTCCCGTTTCTGTTTATCCTCTTCAGCGTGCGCTTCCGCATCCTTCACCATCTGATCAATTTCTGTATCCGTAAGACCGGAGGAGGCAGTGATTGTAATGTTCTGCTCCTTACCCGTTGCTGTATCCTTTGCGGATACATTGAGAATACCATTTGCATCAATATCAAATGTAACCTCAATCTGTGGAACACCTCTGGGTGCAGGTGGAATATCACTGAGTCGGAACCGACCAATTGTTTTGTTGTAGACCGCTTGTTCCCGTTCACCTTGCAGGACATGCACATCAACTGAAGTTTGGTTGTCTTCCGCGGTTGTGAACTTCTCGGATTTTTTCGTTGGTATTGTGGTATTCTTTTCAATTAGCCGAGTAAACATCCCACCAAGTGTTTCAATACCGAGTGAAAGTGGGGTTACATCAAGCAAGAGAATATCTTTGACTTCTTCGTCTCCAGCAAGCACACCGCCCTGAATTGCAGCACCAACTGCTACTACTTCATCTGGGTTAACACCTTTGTGTGGTTCCTTACCGAAGAGTTGCTCGACTGCCTCCTGAACTTTCGGCATTCGTGTTTGCCCACCGACGAGTATAACTTCGTCAATATCAGCGGGTTGCATCTCAGCATCACTGAGTGCTTGTTTGCATGGTGTAAGAGAACGTTCTACGAGATCATCGGTTATTTGTTCCAGTTTTGCTCTGGTAAGTGTTAGATTAAGGTGCTTCGGACCACTGGCATCCACAGTAATAAACGGCAGATTAATATCTGTCTGGAGTGTGCTGGATAGTTCACACTTTGCAGTTTCCGCTGCCTCTTTCAGGCGTTGTAGTGCCATCTGATCGTTTCGTAAATCAATCCCTTGGCTACTGAGGAATTCTTGTGCCATCCAATCAATTACGGCTTGGTCAAAGTCATCACCACCGAGGTGTGTATCACCGTTAGTGCTTTTCACTTCAAAAACACCATCACCTATCTCCAGAATTGAGATGTCAAAAGTGCCCCCACCGAGGTCATAAACAGCGATTTTCTTATCACCTTCACTCTGCAACCCGTAAGCGAGTGAAGCAGCGGTTGGTTCGTTGATAATCCGTAGCACTTCTAAACCTGCGATTTTACCTGAATCTGCTGTCGCTTGACGTTGTGAGTCGTTGAAGTATGCTGGTACGGTGACGACTGCTTGTGTAACCTCTTCTCCAAGGTATGCTTCAGCAGTTTCTTTCATTTTCCGCAAGACCATAGCGGAGATTTCTGGGGGAGAGTATTCTTTGCCTTCAATATCTACTGCAACATCCCCATCTTTGTCGCTTTTTAATTCATAAGGCACTCGGGAAGCATCGTCCCCAAGTTCGCTATATTTTCGCCCCATGAACCGTTTAATTGAAAATATTGTGTTTTCAGGGTTTGTGATGGCTTGTCTTTTGGCTACTTGTCCGACCGGACGTTCTCCCTCTTTCGTGAAACCAACAACCGAAGGGGTCGTCCGATTTCCCTCCGCATTTTCAATAACTTTTGCATCGCCACTTTCTAATACAGCGACACATGAATTTGTTGTTCCTAAATCAATTCCAATTACTTTACCCATTTTTATCTCCGATTTATTAATTCTATTCTTTTACAATATTAATGATAAATATAAGTGCAATATCTGTGCCAACCTTAATCCCTTAGATTGAATGGTTTACACAGTAACCGTGTCAAATTGGCAGTTTTAGCCTTAATATAACTTTCGGCTGCTGATGTCAATTTGACACACTATGAATGCTAATACTTCTGTTTAATACTACCCCACGTTGTGGAGAGTTTCGCTGTCGGTTCAACTGCTAATATATCCTCAATACCACCCTGTATCCTTTGAACCTCTTTTTGGGTAAGTCCACGGTCAAAGAGAGCAAACTCATCCATATCGCCATTATAGTAGCGGTTTAAATTGAGCGGTTCCTCAGTTCCGATAATTAAAGGTGATTCAACAGGAACTAATTTGGCATCTTGCTTTGGATGATCTATCAATACCTCTCCATCAAGATATACTGTCCACCATTCATTTCTTTGATAGGAAACAGCAACATGCTGCCATGTATCTTTGTCTATCTTAACGGGACTTTTTGCAGGAACTTGACGACCATTTGTTAATTTCCAACCCATCCAGATGTATCCATCCGGATGTAGAAGTATTTCAAAAAATTCGTCTACATCGGGACCTTTTGCAGCAATCAATTGCCATGTGCCGGGTCCTACGACCAAGGTAGGACGAATCCACGCACAAATGGTGATACCTTCGGTAAATACAAAGTCGTTATTATGTTTGACTCGGACAATTCCATTCTCTCCACCAAAATTGAGTCCATTACCGAACTTACCATCACCCCAGTCAGTATCACCTTCTAAATCTCCATGGTTTCCCTTCCCTGACAGGTCTTCGACGGTTTCACCTTTGCCAGCTTCAAATGCAAAATAAACAACTAACCCTTCCAGTTCTGCAGCTGAGATGACATTCTGTAAACTCCCTATCAGAAACACAGCACACAGACAAGTTACAAATTTATGCATGAGTGTCCTCCAATTCGTTTAAGGTTCAGATCATTTTAAATTGATGGTATCTGTTCGTTGTCGGATGAGAAACCTCACCCTATTGTTAATGCACCATAAATAAAAGTGGACGAAGCACTAAGGGGGACTTATACACCAATCTGCGCGTTCCTTGAACTCCGCCTGATAGTCGGCACGCCACTTGGAGATGCTTGATGTACCGGGACCATCAACGTAGTGATTGGTGTTCGCGACTCGCTTGAATTGTCCTCCCCAACTTTCCTGGGTTGGGTCATCCGGATCGTTCAATCCGCGGTTAGCACTAACTAACCACAGGAACGAAGGCGAATCCCCTTCACACACACCGGTGCATCCCATCCCTTCGTGCGGGTACACGTCGCAGAGAGGTCCGTGGTTTTTGCGAATGTTCTCGTTGACCCATGCAAGGTTTGAAATCGGATCACGTCCTCCGAACATCCCTTGGTAAGTCTTTTTGGAATGAATGATGAATACCTTTGGGTAATTATCGCGTAGCCAACCAATCGTGCCATCTTGGGTAGCGATTTGATGAATACGTAATTTGCTTAGGAACGTTTCTATGTCGGCAGCACTGCGTGTATTTTGGACTTTCCACACTGCTTGCGCTACAACGCTGCAATCTCCCCAGATGCCAATATAGACCGGGCGAGGATCGGGTTTGTCCACGATGCGGATAATTGCCTCCGAAGCCTCACTGTCTTTTCCTTCACCAATATTGACAGTTCCCTTTTTGCCCCAGGTGCCGCTACGTCCTTGGAAAGTAACCGAACGCAGATAGTCCGGGGTAGCATACAAGGGGTCATGTTTTTTTAAATTCTCATATACTTTTTCATAGCGGTCAATCACATCCAGTATGTGTTGTTTCTTGGCAATGTTGGCAAAGGTACCCGAAGAAGCAATCAGTGCTTCAATGTCAAACTCATTAGCATACAATAGAAAGCGGACCATTGACTGCATATCATCGGGGTCACTTTTCTGATGGTTGGGTGCGTTTCCACCCTTGACGACACCAATCGGTGGAAAATCCGATGTCATGATTACACGAAGTCTATTCATAGAGTTATGTCCATCTTCTTTGCGTTCTATATTCCCCTCTTGCGCGAATGCAATAGTTGTAAACAGAAGCAAGATTATTATTGTGGGATAGTAATTGAAATTCTTCATTTTTTTAACATCTTGGGATGTAAAGCACACCTGTGCTTGAAACATTTGAATATATTTCTAAGCAAACGGAAAGGTGCCCTGATATCCACGCGGACGTGACACATGCCACACACCATCATACATCGGTGTAACCTGATAATGACACACTACATTGCTGCGTTCCATATCGTCTCTTTCCTTTGCACCTTGGTGTGGCATGTGGTTGATGAACACGACACAATCCCCTGCTTTCGGGTACAATATAACATGTTCTTGTGCCTCACACCATTCCTCAAATTTAGGTCTATCTAAAGGATAAAGATTCGGTGGCTCGTTGATATGTCCATTTTTTACAAACTTCAGGTGTCCATCACCTGGTCCGTTGTCTTGAAAATAGTAAGTGGTGTTAATACCGGCTGGTGCCATAGCAAACGGGTGTTCTTCTACATATCGCTTTTCGTGCCAGTAACCGTAAAAGTCCATGTGCCATTCCTGTAAGTATGGACCCGGGTTGATATGAGCACGTAGACTACGAAGTTGACACTGCTTACCCATTAGTCCTTCAAGGTATGGACGAACACTTGGATGTCCTACAAGTGGCGTATAAGTATCCGGCTCTCTGTCAAGCAGAGAATCAAACCACATATTGCCAACTGCGTTCAATCCTTCTTCCCAACCCTGTTCGCGTGCGTAATTTACACGTTGACGGATATTCTCGGTCTCTTCAGGGGACAATGCACCTTCAATCAATACATAACCGTCTTGTAATAGTTGTGCGGTATTGGCTTTATTGTCTTCCATGGTTCATCTCCATTTAAGGTTAAAAGAGTTAGTGGTAAATTAGCTCAAGTTTCCACATAGGAGCACATTCTGTATTTATGGTAAACATTGAAATTAAAGAGACACATTTCTGTAGGAGCGATCTCCGAATCGCGACAAAACTCACTGATAGTCGGGAATCGGAGTTTCCTCCTACAACTCAAAATGTCCTGTTAATTCTAAAGTTCACTATAGTTTAAGTTATAAATTTGAAGGAATAGAGTCAATTAATGTTGTTTTCTATTGTCTTCTATTCTAACGGTTCTAAGGGTTGTGAATGTCCAAAAACAGGTTTTGGTGCATCTCCGAGGGCTGCCCAACGTGATGCGTTTGCTATCACACGACGGACGTTTTCGTCGTAATAAATTGGATATGTTTCATGACCGGGACGGAAATAGAATATCTTTCCTCTGCCGCGGTAGTAGCAACAACCGCTACGGAACACTTCACCACCGGGGAACCAACTGATGAAAACAAGCGTGTCGGGTTCAGGAATGTCAAACGGTTCACCATACATTTCGGCATGCTCAATTTCAAAGTACTCGTCAAGTCCTTCGACAATTGGATGTCCGTGTTCTATCACCCAGATTCGTTCCTTTTCCGCTGCCTCACGCCATTTCAAGCTACAAGATGTTCCCATCAAACGGATAAACGGCTTAGAATAGTGTCCAGAATGTAAGACGATAAGTCCCATACCTTGCAGTACCCGTGCTTTTACCTTATCAGCGATTGCGTCTTCAACGGCACCGTGTGCGGCATGTCCCCACCATATCAACACGTCCGTTTTTTCAAGCACTTCGTCAGTTAGTCCGTGTTCAGGCTCATCTAACGTAGCAGTCAAGGTTTCAATTCCGTGTTCGCTTAACCCATCGGCAATTGCATTATGAATACCTTTGGGATATAATTTTTTGATAGCTTCATTCGTTTTTTCGTGTCTAAATTCGTTCCAAACTGTAACAAAAGGTTGTGCCATAAGTTTCTCCTTATTTTCAGGTATTGTTTATAATTTCACCTTAAAAGAAAAGTTTATTCAACAGCGACAACATATTCAGTGAAAACAGACCGCCTCTCTTTGGCACGCTTGGCAGCTTCAACGAAATCGCGCAATACTACAATCAATTCGTCGGCAGTCTCATGTGTGAATGATGCTTCACCATCTTCTGGACAAACCCAAGCATAGACGTTCGGAATACGAATTGTAATTCCATTTTCGTTATAGCTGAATTCCGTTTGCCGCCATTCTTTTTGTTTGTTATGTTCTGCACAAATTGGAGGTGGCTTCGGTGTCATAGGTTATCTCCTTCTAAGTCTTAATCGGGAAAACGGAGGAAATTGCCACTGATTCTCATCGGGGATGTAAGCAGTCACAAACTCAATATAAATTGGATCCGCATATTCACACACAACATGTAGATAAACCACAATGTTTTTCAGTAAAGTAGAACGTCCACAAATCAATACTCGTTGATCATCTGGATATGTTTCAATTATTCTCCCATTGAGGATTACTTCTACCATGTGTTTAACTTGAAAACCTTCCTTTTGAGCATGCAGAATTGCATGTTTTTTGACAAGATAGTTACCATTTTGAACTCTCTCACGGATAGTTTGTAAATCCACACGATACCATCCCGAATCTAACGTGCAATCTGTTTACTAAACAAGTTTCAATTCTTAGAATGTCACTTCTGTCTCTACTGCTTCATCGTAGTCAACACCCTCTACCTCAAAACCGAAGAGGTTTCGGAAGCGACGTCTGTAGTCAGCGTAATCAGAGAGTTCATGAAAATTGTCAGTATCAATTTTTTCCCACCGTTCAGTGACCGCATCGGTAATATCCTGCCGTAATTCTCTGTCATCTAACCGAATGTAACGATCACTATCAAGTTGCGGTGTTAGTTCAGGACCGAGATGTTCTGAGAATAACCGCTGCATCTGTCCAATCGGTGCTTCATTTATACCTTTCGCGTTCATAATATCATAAAGGATACTGATGTAAAGCGGTACAACAGGTATTGCCGCGGAGGCTTGCGTAACGACAGCTTTGTTTACCGATATATACGCATTACCACCGAACTGATTTGAAAGTCTTTCATCCAGTGCGTCAACACGTGTTTTCAGGTCGTCCTTTGCCTTGCCGATTGTGCCATCCTTGTAGATAGACCACGTTAAGGAACTGCCGATATAGGTATATGCAACAACTGTAACCTTTGGGGCAAGCAATTCGGCATCTGCTAACGCATCAACCCACATCTCCAAATCTTCACCACCCATCACAGCGATCGTATCAGCGATTTCTTTGTCAGTTGCAGGTTCTATTGTTACAGGTGCAACGACTTCATTGCTCAGGTCAATGGTTTTCCCTGTATACGGTTCACCAATCGGTTTCAACTCAGAATTATGTGTTTCACCAGTGCGTGGATGGGTTCGGCGTGGTGCAGCGATGCTATAAACAAGAATACCTATTTTGCCAAAATTTGCTTTGAGTTGTGCGATGGCATCTTGCTTCACATCATCTGAAAAGGCATCCCCGTTAAGGCTTTCTGCTAAAAATCCATCCTGTTGTGCATTTTGATGGAATGCGACGGTATTGTAATAACCTGCTGATGCAGTGCGGCGTTCATCTGCGGGACGTTCATAGAGAAGTCCCAACGTTTTTGCCCCGTATCCCCATGTTAACGCAATGCGAGAAGCGAGTCCATACCCAGTTGATGCACCAACAACAAGTGCGTTCAAACCTGTCTCTTTGATCGGAGCGTTCTCTTTAATTTGTTGTATCTGGTTTTGAACGTTTGTTTGACAACCAACAGGATGCGCGTTTGTACAGATAAAACCACGAATCCGTGGTTTGACAATTTGAACTGCCATTATTATCCTTCTTTTCTAAGGGTTAGTCTTCAATTTCTACGACCATTTCGACTTCAACAGGTATACCACCGGGTAATTGCACCATGCCAACAGCAGAACGTGCATGCTTGCCTTTATCACCAAATACTTCAACAAGTAGATCTGATACACCGTTGACGACAGCAGGTTGATCAGTGAAATCTGCAGAAGAATTGACAAAACCGACTACCTTCACAACGCGTTTGATCCGATCCAGATCGCCTAACGCATGTTTGAGTGTACTTATTAATCCGAGTCCAACTTGACGTGCAGATTCATATCCCTCTTCAATGGTGGCATCTGTGCCGAGTTGGCTTTTATAGATTTTGCCCTCACCTGTGCCGGGTCCATGTCCAGATGTGAAGACAAGATTTCCTGTTTGAACTGTGGTAACGTAATTTGCTACGGGTATTGCAGGTTCTGGTAATTCGATCCCTAATTCTTCAAGCCGTTTCTCTATTTTCATCTAATTTTATATCTCCCGAATAAGTTCATATTTAATGGTGTAACAATCACGATTGGTTAGAATAACCTTTATTATTAAATAGGTTTTCGTTGAATTTGTCAAGCAAATTAATCTTTGTGAGTGCGTAAAGTTATTGGCATGGATATTACTTTTCTCTTGTTGGATCGGTTTCAAGACTATATTTCATTCTGTTTTCTGAACCTCAGAATGTAGTGTAAAGACAGATACCCGTTTAATACCATTCCTATGTGTTTTAAATGTGACCTTTTGCACGTCACTGTGACGTTTTGAATCCAGTCTGGACAAGGAAAGTGACGCGATTTTAGCATTTTTTTTCTGCCCCATTTTTGTTTGTTTCACTCAATCTTACCTTCGGAAATTGTCGCACATTGTGGCTGTAAAGTTTGTGTTCACGAATTGTCGCTTCATCAGGGAACCTAACCTCTTTTTGAGTATCCAAACACGTGTTATCGATATAGGACTACATTCTAAACATGTGTTAATTATATAGTATCTATTTGTATGTGTCAAATTAAAAATGGAATTTATTTTGGATATGTATTGGACATATATTGTATTTAGGTTTTGTTTGAACCAAGATTTTCAAGATTATTGTCAGAATCACAGAAGGCGTGGAGGACGCTGAAGACACAGAAGGTATTGTCTGAACCAGGATTTACAAGATTATAGGATTTTCAGAATAATACATGTCGGAGGTCGCTTCGCTTGCTCCGACCTACGATATCCTTGTTTATCGAACAGAGATGTGGTAAAATGCCGCTAATGGCAGACACTCAAGAAACTTATTCAATCATTTGTAAAGACAAAGAAACTAAAGCACGGGTTGGCAAACTTCGGACTGCACACGGGGTTGTCAACACGCCTATTTTTATGCCTGTTGGCACACGCGGTACTGTCAAAGCATGCACTTCCGAAACACTATCCCAACAGATTCAAGCAGAGATTATCCTTGCGAATACCTACCATTTGTATCTACGTCCCGGACATGAGATTGTCCAAGAAGCAGGTGGATTACACACGTTTATGGGATGGGATAAGCCGATATTAACCGATAGTGGTGGGTTTCAGGTCTTTAGTCTCGGTCCGCTACGAAAGATAACAGAGGAGGGGGTCACCTTTCGGTCTCCGATAGATGGCACGGAACGTTTTATCAGTCCTGAACGTTCCATTGAGATTCAGAATGCACTCGGTGCAGATATCATCATGATTTTTGATGAATGTGCTGCTTTACCAAACGAATATGAATATCTCAAGAATTCAATGGAGATGACTTTGCGTTGGGCAGAACGGAGTAAGAACGCTCATCAGAATCCAGATCAACTGCTATTCGGCATTGTGCAGGGTGGTATGGAACGTGATCTCCGTCAAGCGAGTGCTGAGGGAACAGTATCAATCAATTTTCCCGGATATGCTATCGGTGGGTTGAGCGTTGGTGAAGAGAAGGATTTGATGTATGAGATGTTGGCATATACCGCGCCTCTATTACCAGAAGATAAACCGCGCTACTTGATGGGTGTTGGAACACCAGAGGATTTGGTGTATGGTGTTCGCTGTGGTATTGATATGTTCGATTGTGTGATGCCGACTCGAAATGCGCGTAACGGTTCGCTCTTTACTTCTGAAGGGATTGTCCGAATAAAGAATGCGAAATATACGCGTGATTTTAGTCCGTTGGATCCGGCATGCGACTGTTATACCTGCCAAAATTTCACGCGTGCCTATCTCCGACACCTACATATAGAAAATGAAATTCTCGGGTCGCAACTACACACACTGCACAATTTACATTTTTATGTTAGTCTGATGCGCGGGATTCGACGTGCTATCTGTGATGGTAGTTTTGCATCGCTTGCAACTGATGAACCGGATATTAGGGCATTGATGCAGTTGGGACAACCTACTGAGGATGTTAGTTAGCGTTAGTTGCGGATGTGAGGTCCCAAAGAAGGATTGTACCGTCCACACTTCCACTGACAAGTGTGTTACCATCTGGAGAAAATGCCAACGACTTGACAACCCATTTATGTCCTGAATAGGAATGCATAGGTTTCCCTGTTTCTATATTAAATATTCGTATCATACCATTTTTACCAACACCCGCAATTGTCTTGCCATCGGGAGAATACGCCAATAAATCTACCATATTGCCAAAATAACCAGAAAAAAATTGGTTTGGTTCATTTGTATTTATATTTTCAATCATATTTTTGGGTAATTCAAATGTTTGTATACATTTACCTGTATTGGTGTGCCACAATTTTATATGCATTCCTGAACTTGCAATCAATAATCCATTTGGTGAATACGCAATAGAAAACCCATTTCCTGTATCTGGCAAAGTCAGTTTTTCTTGTCCAGAATCCATATCCCAGAAGCGAAGAACGCCGTTAAAACCACTTGAAGCTAATGTCTGACAGTCAGGAGAAAATGCTACTGATAACGCGCGTCCTTTCTTTTCAATATGTTTATGTATCTGTTCTCCTGATTGCACATCCCACACACGAATTGTATGGTCGTTACCTGCACTTGCTAACATTCTACCATTTGAAGAAAATGTCACAGAACGGATACCTTTTGTATGTCCATTTAGCTTCATAATCTGTAAACCTGTGTCTGTATTCCACAACCTGAGTCCTCCATTCCAACTACCACTTGCGAGTGTGCGATTATCTGGTGAAAATGCTACAGCATTTATTCCGTGTTTATGTCCTTCCAAGGTCATCATATGCTTTCTTGTATCTATATCCCACAACCATATAACCTCACCTAATGCACTTGCTAATGTTTTTCCATCTGGCGAATATGCTACGGAACTGATGGGTCGTGTATGATCTTCAATTGTAAAAATACGTTCTTTAGTAACCACGTCCCATGAATGAATCGTACCATCCCAACTCATGCTAAAAAGTATATTCCCATCTTTAGAAAACTTAACCACATTTACACCATTTTGAGGTATTTGTGAGATTTTATCTCTTTGTCCTGTCTCTACATTCCATAATTGAATATACTTACTATTCAAACTCCCACATGCTATGGTGCGATTGTCTGAACTAAAGGCAACTGAAGCGTACATTCCCAAGTTATCTGATAGAGTTATGATGTGTTGTCCAGTGATAGAGTGCCACAAACGAATTGTATTATCCCAACCTGCACTGACAAGTAGTTTTCCATCTGGTGAGAATGCTACCGAAAAAATCCGTTCAGTATGTCCAACAAGAGTTCTTTTGAGTTCTCCTGTTTCTGTGTTCCATAAACGGACAGTGTTATCCCAACTACCGCTTGCAATTGTTTCTCCGTCAGGTGAAAATGCAAGCGAGTAAACTGCGCTATCATGACCAGAAAGGGATTGTTTGCGCTGCCCAGTAATTGAATCCCACAATCTAATTAACTTTTCTTCACCTGCACTGGCAAGTGTTTTTCCATCTGGAGAAAAAGCTAAGGTACGAATATCTCTGGAATGACCAGAAAGGAGGACTTTCTGTTCTCCTGTTCTGGTATCCCAAATGCGGATAGTATTTTCACCTAAACCACCCCCACCGGCAACGGTTAACCCATCGGGTGACAGCGCAACTGCCCGAACAGCGTTTGCGTGACCAGTAAGTAATGCTAACTCTTTCCCTGTGTGTGCATCATAAATCCAAACACCAATGCTGCTTGCGACTGCTAAGCGAGAACTTTTTGAAGAATATGCCATATCATTTACCAGACCTTTACCAAGCCTCGCTTTTGAATTTTTGGGTAAACCCCATTGTGTATATTCCCTTTTATCAGATACAACCTGATTAGTTTCCTGTCCAGTGCTATTACCTCGACCCGTTTCATTAGCGTTTTGCCCTAACTGATTTTGGAAATCAGGTTTTGCTTCAAGATTAAGCATAACAGATGCATCAACGAGTTCTACCGTCATTTCAGACTGTGCATCTAAACTATAGCGTTGTTGGAAATGTGCCATATAACGACTTCCCAATCCAAGCATTAGCACAATCAAAGCAATACTTGATGCACCTATCACCCACGGAATAAACGGTTTACTTCCTGATGGTGTAGCGGGTTTGATACGTTCAACTTTTTGCATGATGGTCTCGGTTAGGTTTGGAGATAGTTGGAAGTTGCTGAGTGCCTCTCGGATCATGGTTTCCTCCTTTTGTAACCTTTGCCGTGCACGGTGAAGTCGGAGTTTGATTGCGCTTGTTGATACACCTAAAAAACGACTGATTTCTTCAGTCGTCATCTCACCCAAATAGTGGAGTGTCATTACCGTGCGTTCACTTTCCTTTAGTTTTGCCAGCAGTTTTTTCACTACTTCGCGCTGCGTCTCTGCTGTTGCTTTCGCATGTTCTTCAGCGACATATCTGGAATATGCTGTCTCATCTATCCACTCATTGTCTGTCCCATCTAAAGGTTCAGTTTCAATACGTTTCTTACGAAGCCATGTGCGGCATTGATTGGTTGCAATTACATAAAGCCATCCAGAAAACTGATTTGGGTCTTTCAAAGTAGAAAGTTTTTGGTAGACTTTGAGGAAGGTGTCTTGTGTGATTTCCTCTGCGATATGGAAATCACCTATTTTCCGCCAAGCGAGTGCATGAACTTGCTTTTGATATTTTTCTACTAAACTTTCAAAAGCGTTCTCATCACCCGAAAGGATACAGTGTATGAGTGCAACATCGTCATTTTTCATCAGACACCTCAAGAAAGTGGAAGATTTCTTAATGTTCTATCAATACATAATGACGCGGGTTTAATGTGGAAAGGTTACATAATTCTGGAAAAGATATAGATATTCTGGCATGTGTGATAATCTACCCAACCAGATACTTGAAGACAGCGGATAAATTGTCGTCAGGTGAATAGAGTTGAGAGACATTCAACTCGTTTTCAATGAGGATTTCGGGGAGTCGTGCGTAAAAAGCATCCGGTTTTGCTGTTTCAATGATAACATCCCCTGCTTCATCACCGAAAGTAACGCTGAGAATATCTTCAAACGGCAGACAGATTTGGGCTAAACGGCGCGGATCGTCAGCACTTAAGTAGACTTTGTGCGGGTGTTCATCAATCAGTTCGCGAATATCTGAGATAGTTCCCTCAGCAAGAATTCGTCCTTGATGAATGAGTAGGATAGTTTCTGTCATCGCTTCTATTTCATAGAGTATATGGCTTGAGACTACAATGCTAATCCCTTGTTCTTCAAGTTTAGCGAGGAGATTTATGACATGCCGTCTTCCGATCGGGTCAAGTCCAGTAAGTGGTTCATCTAAAAAAAGGAGTTCTGGCTCATGCACAAGTGCTTGTGCGAGTTTAATACGTTGACGCATCCCTTTGCTGTAGGATCCAATCGGTTTCTCTGCTGCCGAAACCATATCCACCGTTTCAAGGACTTTCATACTTTGATTTTCCGCTTCTGCTCTTTGATATCCACTCAACGTTGCGAAAAAAGTGACGAACTCAAAACCTGTCATAAATTGGTATGCTAATTCAATATCTGGACAATAGCCGACTCGCTGTGTGAGCATATAGTTGTTCCAGACAGGTTGGTTTAGGACAGTGATGATACCCATGTTGGGTTTGAGTTGACCAGTCATTAATTTGAGGAGGCTGGTTTTACCTGCGCCGTTCGGACCAAGCAAACCTGTAATGCCGGGGTGAATGGTTAATGTGACATCGTTCACACCCATGACTTCACCGTACCATTTTGTTAGGTTTTCTGTTTGGACGATTGCGTTATCATTCATGATGCGAGTTCCTATTCCGTTCTTATGTTACGGTGTTGTTTTGACAGATATTCATAGTTTCTTCAAGATTTTGGATTCCCGCGGTGGTGCCGATTGCAGTGACACATGCAGCACCTGTTGCTGATGCTAATTCGGCAGTAGTTTTGAGATCCCATCCTTTTACAGTTCCAGCGAGGAATCCCGCCACATAAGCATCACCGGCTCCTGTTGCATCAACGATGTTAACGGGATATGCAGGGACAAACAGCTCTTCATCGGGGGTAGTAACATAACTACCGCGTTCCCCCATTTTAATACCAATAGTGCTGATTCCATAGTTTCTCAAAAATGTTGAGATTTCACGGAGTTCGGATGTGCCTGTGAGATGTTCTGCTTCGATCAAACTCGGTAGAAAGATGTCAACGTGAGGCAGACACGGTTCCAATGTTTCTAACCATTTTCCTGATGCGTCCCATGTGGTGTCAAGGGAGGTAGTTATTCCCAATGCTTTTGCCTTTTTAAGGACATTTGCCATCGGTTGACCATCAAATTTAGGCATGACGAATGCGCCAGCGATATGAAGTACTTTTGCTGTTTTAATTATATCCCAATTCAGGTCGTTTTCGCAAAGTTCACCGTTTGCTCCGATGTAATGGCAAAAACTCCGTTCGCCATCTGAAGCGACTGCTACGAATGTATAGGAAGTGTTTGCATCCGTATTTCGTTGTATTCCGGCTGTGTCAACTTTGTTTTCAGTCAGGGATTGCAGGATTAAATCTCCAAAATGGTCATTGCCGATATTACCCATTGCACCGACAGAAACACCGAGTCGTGCAAGAGCAATCGCTGTGTTGTTTGCACAACCACCGGAATGGATTTCCAGTTCATCAAAAAGCACTAATTTGCCCTTTTCAGGGAAGCGGTCTATCGGTTTTCCAATAACATCAACGACAAAAATTCCGAGTGATAGCACGTCCATTTGTTTATCTCTTATTTTAAAATTTGATTGAGTGTATATTACATTCCTGTGTCTGTTTCATCAAGGGACATTATAACTAAAGTCTCATTGTTCTCGCTAACAAATTCGTTTGCTGATATGTGCGGATTCACTGTTGAATCTTGTACCAACTGCGAAATCCATCCAATTATTACCGTGCGGTTTTGCGTTTTACCGATCTGACGAGAATCTTCTTGCTGCAATAGATATTGTAGTAAACCTTCCTGTTGTAAGATTTTCGCTAAAGTTTTTCTTGGTTCATTAAGATCTTCAAGTGGTGGTAATTTTTTTAACGCTTGACTTGGTGAATCTGATACCCATAAATTGCTTTCTCCCAGTGTGACATCCCCTAAGTAGATTGCTGCTTCCCCTGTAATTCTCCATGTGTTTTCAAGTTTTATCGGTGTTTGCTGCATATCCAATGGAAAAAATGTCTCTTGTATGTATGTGCTGGGACTCCACGGTTCTACAGATACCTCTCGCAACTCAGACGGTGATCCAAAATGGAACTGTGCAGGTTTAGTGGTATTTTCCATTCTCAAAGGATGAATAAAGGTGTTTTGTGACATTGGAATTGTTGTCTTTGTCCGCGCAGCAGCCCTAAGTGAAACATAACTTTGCATGTGCGCGTTTTTCTGTTGGGGATATATTGATAAAATTGAGAACTGTTCTGTTGTGATATTCTTAGGTAACACAGCACGCGCCGCGCCAATGATACTAACGGATATAATCACAAAGATTAATCCTACAATCCAATAACGACGATTTCTGTTATGCACATTCCTTCCTTTTTTACTAAAATAAAGTGTAATACCACCAAAACTGAGCAGATATATTGGGAGTATAACAGTTAATAATTTTATGATAGGAATCTGTGTTGGCATTTTTGAAAGAAAATGTTCATGAAGTTTTTCCTCATGTTGACGAAATGGCGCGTATTTATTAGCAAAAAATCGAGGTGATTTCCCGTGTGTTTTCAGTAGCCAATGCCAAAATGTATCTCCCGGCTTCAGTTCAGAAAATGGTGGTGTATTGTAATCAAAGGAAAAACATATTACTTGTCCACTTCCCAAGTTTCGTTTGGCAATGAAAATCTGTTTATCAGTTCCGAGCAGAGTTTGGCATCCGTGTTTAGGTTCAAAATAAATGTTTTTAAACGCTTGGAAAGGATTGTTTGATGTAATAAGTCCGAATTGTTGTTTTAAGATGGGTGGCACCTTATCAATTGTCTCTTCAGAAATCATTTTTACAGGAAGTAATTGCTCAATGAAACTATCTTTAATGAAATGGAAGTTGCTTCCTCCAGAAACGATAAGTGTCCCGCCACGTTGTACCCAATCTAACAGTGCTGTTTGCTGTTGTTTTAAAATTCTTTGGTCTGTAAGTGATACCTCACGAATAATGATAAGATCAACGGCATCATAAGCTATCCACCTTGTAGGCATTACACGTGAGTTCGGTAGATACTTAATATGAACCTGTGTGCCATCATCATCTAATCGCTTATTATCAATGATTTTTTGTATCTTGTCTCCATTCGGTGCTAATACCAACCCAAAATAATCTTTGTTCGCAATCGGTGTTGGTGGTGTGATTTCGTGCATCACAACGTTTTTTGACATCGAAGACTCAATGTCTTGATCAATTATATCTGATTGTTCTAATTGAAGGATAAGATGGAAAGAAGATTTTGGACAGTAGATAGATAGTTTTTTCTGCTTCCGATCAGTTTTACTTAGATGTAGTGGTGTGGCATATCGGTAAATTGTTTCATCCGTATTATAATTACGAACTTCAACTGTGAGTTCTCCGTTGAACGGAACAGGGGAATTCTGACTTCGGAGGTTAACGGTCAGTGGTGTCCATTTTCCTTGTTTATATCCGTTGTTGAACCCAAAGGTTACCTCCTCAAAATCCACAGCACAGAATGCTGAAGATGCAACAACAAACGCGATGATAATTGCGACATTCATTCTCATAACAACTCCAGAAAGTGGAATTCGTTATGTATTAGACGTAAAACAGGCATATTAGATGAGTCGTGCGGGATTTTTTGAGAGTTGTGTCTCGGTTGCACCATTGAAGGCATGTGTGCTGAAGACTCCGTTTCCTAACATAATCATAGAACCTACACCACCTGCTGCCTCAATCTGTGCAATAGTGTCTATCACCCGATCATCACTGAGCAAACCACTATCCACTGAAAACTGCTTCGCAATCGCAAAACATTCAGTAAATAATTCGGGATTTGATTGTGTGCGTGTGAGTTTTTGTAAAACGGTTAATGCTGTATCTGCCGCCTTGTTGATAAGTTTCGTTTGTTCACTGTTTCTGAGGACTTCGCTTGTATGAATTGGTCCAAAGTACCGATAATAGATCGGTTGTTCGGGTATTGGCAATTTGTCGGCAACTAAAGGGGCACCTTCCTTCAATTTGACGAGACACCCACCGTGGTATTGTGAACAGACATCACCTAAGCCCGTTCTATTTTCAACTTCAGCCACGTGTGTGATCATTGCTAATTCTTCATTTTTCTGCTGCGACCCTAAAAGTTCGTTCAGGGCATAAGCTGTAGCAAGTGAAGCCGCACCACTTAAACCGAAACCGCATCCAAGAGGAAGTGGAGACATGAGATTTACTTTAATACCTGAAACATCTGTATTTTGGATTAGCCGATTAACCACAGCACTGACTGTTGGGAAAATGATGTCTTGTTGATTAAATGAAACTTCTGTTTCGTGAGATTCAGAAACGGTGACTTCAACACCCTCGCTGACGGTGAAACCCATACCGAGAGAATGCATACATGCTGGATCTGGGTGCGGAATTATTTTGAATACACACGAAATGTTGCCTGGCGCAAACGCTCTCGTCATATCACTCCTATTATTATTATTTAACCCAAGTTGCTACCTACAAAATCTTAGACATGCGGATACTGTTTTATTCAAAAAAGGGCGTTATTCTCGGAATATTGTAGCGCAAACTGTTCGTTTGCGTCTATTCGGACACAATCTAACAGATTGTGCTACATTATGTATCAACTTGAGTTAATATTTAATGTCTTGGTATTGCAATTCAGTTATGCGTTTGGGATGTTTAGTCAAAATAGAAACCCATGTAATTTTCTTATATGTTATACATCCCAAATAAATATGCGGATTACTGTCTATTCTGGTTTTGTCTCGCTTGTCTTATCTTGAAGGCATCTTCCCCATATTTCCCATCTCCAATTTTTGCTGCTTGTCCTCCACCAGTGACACCAAATCTTGATCCATCTAAACGTGGTATTACATACTGCTCAAACCATGCTCCCATCTGTCTTCGCATATCGCTAATCAGTGCTCTATGTGCCTTGTCATCTACCAGATTCTTCCGCTCGCGTGGGTCATTCACTATATCATAGAGTTCATGCGGTCCATAAGGATAACGGTGAACATATTTCCACTCTTGCGTGCGGATCATACGGACAGGACCGTACTCATCAAAAACTACGATTCTATCTTGAGCATCGTTTGTTTCTCTGGTAAGGGCTGGAACAAAACTCCTACCGGGGGACAGGTCGTCATTGGGATCAGGTAGACCGAGATAGTCAAGTAATGTAGGCATGAAATCGTATTGACTCACCATCGCCTCGCTTTCACGTCCCTCTGGTATTCTCCCGGGTTGGCTGATGACAAATGGCACCTTGACTGAGTTTTCATACATATTCAATGGGAATGTTCCGTTGCCTTTATGCCAAAAACCGTTATGTCCACAGGAATAACCGTTATCACTACTGAAAACGACAAGCGTATTCTCTCGGATATCTAACTCAGCAAGTTTTTCTAAAATGCGTCCGACGTTTAAATCGAGTGCCGTGATAGCTGCGAAATATCCTTTTAACGACTCGCGATTGCCCATGTGAGGGAGTGAACCACGTCCTGCCCAAGGATGCAATGCCTCCTGTGGACATGTCTTAAATGGACAATCGTCATAAGAATCCACGATGTCTTGCGGATGTCCATTAAACGGGGTATGTGGTGCGTTATAGTTGACACTGAGATAAAACGGACCTTCTTTATTTTCAGATATAAAATTTAATGCGTCATCGGTAATTACATCAGTGAGATAACCGGGTTGCCTTTCTACTTTTCCATCTCTAATCATGTTGGCGTTATTGTATCTACTGCCGCCTAATGGTAAAGCAAACCAGTGGCTAAATCCGTGTTGTGGTGTTAGACTATCGCCAAGATGCCACTTTCCACTCAATCCGACGGTGTAATTATTTTCAGCAAGCACATCAGTATAACATGTCAAACCTTCAAGATAACGTTCAGCATTTGGTGGCATGCTGCCGTCCCTGCAAAAATCATGCACACCGTGTGCCGATGGAATACGTCCAGTCATTAGACTCGCACGGGCGGGTGAACAAACAGGAGTTGTGCAGAAAAAATTGGGGAAACGTGTGCCTTCTGAAGCGAGTTGGTCAATAAAAGGTGTGCGGACTTCATCGTTTCCGCAACATCCTGCTGCCCAAGGTCCTTGGTCGTCAGTTAGAATAAAAATGACATTTGGTTGGTTTTGCATATTATTTCCTCCTTTTTTCTCTGCACCAAGCAAGACCGTAGGCGCGACAGCCGCAGCAACCGTCCCTGTGCCTACGTTCTTTAAAAACCTTCGGCGCGAAATGTGCGTGCTATTGTTTTCCTTGTGATTCGACATGTCTAACCTCTATTCGGCATCATCAAATTAACACTACATGTGCATGTAGCAGTCATCGTAGATGTTTAGACATTTCGCCTTGGTGGTGCGTATCTTGGATGGAAGGAATCTTCTCCGTAATTACCTCCTCCAAGTTTTGCTGCTTGTCCACCACCGGTGACCGAACATCTTGCTCCATCTAATCCTGGCACTACATACCGTTCAAACCATGCACCCATCTGTTGACGCATATCGCTGATTAGGGCGTTATGCTCATTTTCTTCTACCAAATTCTTCCGTTCACCAGGGTCATTTTTCAAGTCGTATAGTTCATGTGGACCGTAGGGATAGCGATGAACGTATTTCCACTCTTGTGTCCTGATCATACGGACAGGACCGTATTCGTCAAATACAACGATTTCGTCTTGTGCATCGTTTGTTTCTCCTGTAAGTGCGGAAACAAAACTTCTTCCTGGTGACATATCATCGTTCGGATCAGGTAAACCGAGATAATCAAGTAGTGTCGGCATGAAATCGTATTGGCTTACCATTGCCTCGCTAACACGTCCCTCTGGAATCCTTCCGGGTTGGCTGATAACAAATGGCACTTTAACAGAGTTGTCATACATATTTAGTGGGAATGTTCCGTTGCCTTTATGCCAAAAGCCGTGATGTCCACAAGAATAACCGTTATCACTACTAAAGACAACAAGCGTGTTCTCACGGATATCTAATTCTGAAAGTCGATCTAATATTCGTCCGACATTTAAATCGAGTGCTGTAATCGCAGCGTAATAACCTTTCAACGACTCACGATTACCCATGTGTGCTGCTGCACCCTGCACTGCCCACGGATGCAATGGTTCTTGTGGACAGGTCTTGAACGGACAATCATCGTAAGAATCAACGATGTCTTGTGGATGTCCATTAAACGGGGTATGCGGAGCGTTATAGTTGACGCTGAGATAGAATGGTCCATCTTTATTTGCTGATATAAAATCTAACGCATCATCGGTAATTATGTCTGTGAGGTAGCCGGGTTGCATCTCAACCTGTCCATCACGAATCATATTTGCATCGTTATATTTGCTACCACCTGTCGGCAAAGCGAACCAGTGGCTGAATCCGTGCTGTGGTGTTAGACTATCTCCGAGATGCCATTTTCCACTCAATCCTACGGTATAATTGTTTTCTGCGAGAACATCGCTATAACATGTTAATCCTTCCAGATAGCGTGCAGGATCAGGTGGCATGTTTCCATCGCGAATCCAGTCGTGTACGCCGTGTGCTGATGGGATGCGCCCAGTCATCAGGCTTGCGCGTGCAGGTGAGCACACAGGACTCGTACAGAAAAAGTTGGGAAAGCGGGCACCTTCGGCGGCGAGTTGGTCAATGTAGGGCGTACGTAATTCGTCGTTACCACTACAACCCATTGCCCAAGGACCTTGGTCGTCTGTTAGGACAAAAATGACATTTGGTTTGTTTTCCATATTGTGTACTCCATATAAGTAGGGAAATTATTGTGATAGTTTATTCTTGCTTATTCACTGTTTGCAATTCTTCAAGGAGACGTACTATGTCTCGGTAGCATTTGTCAAATGAGTCTGCTTTCCGTGCTTGTTCAATGTCAAAGAGTGCTGCAAATGCTGGTTGGTCGCGCGTTTCACTATATGTTTTGGAATTTTCCATTCGCTTGCTAAGCCATCCCTTTGCATCACGGATTGTCTCTGGATCCTTTGGAGTATCAATATCTTCATTTAATCCTCTCTGACCACGAATTGATTGAGCTGCGGCAAGAAACCATGCCTCAAATTCGCACTTAGCGAGCACAACAGCAATCGGTAAATCGCTACGAGTCTGCAATGCTCTGTTAAGTAATGCAGGTCCCAATTCTGCAGGACAGTCATTATCGCTGTCAAGTATGATAATTATTGCTCCCTTTCCACTAATTTTTTGAACTGCTAATTCGATCCTTCGCTCAAGTTCATCTGCCTTAACCACCAAATTTCTAGGTGCACGAATTGGACGTTCTACGATAAGCGGCAACTCTGGATAGAGATCCGACGCTATGCGACGAATCAAGACAGGAACAGCTCCAACTTCACCATCTCCCTCAACAATACATCCAATTTTAAAGGTCATCTGTTCTTCGATTTTTCTTGTCTATACGAATATTCTCGTTCTTTAAAATTTCAGTGAAGGTGAGTTGTTTAGTTTTTGCCGCAGCTTCAACAGATATCGGATCTGGTTGCAATTGATCAAGGCGCAAAAGTTCACCAGTTGTAAACAACCTATCTCTGATCACAGATCTGCTTGCCTCGTCTATGGGCGCAATTGCAGTAGTTCCGTCATGTGCTTCAACAGCGAGAATTGAATCTATATCTAAATCCTTGTTATCAAGCAAATCCGGACTATGACTGGTAATGATAACCTGTGTCTTACACGCAGCATCCCGAAGTGCATCAAGCAACACCCCAGCAGCAGCAGGATGAAGTGCCAGTTCTGGTTCTTCTATTCCCACAAGTTTAATGTGATTTTCAACGTCAAGATTTTCCTGAAATAGTGCTACAAGAATTCCCAATGCGCGAAGTGTTCCATCGGACATATCGTTTGCATAATATCTCCAGACATAGTCACCATCTGCGACTTTCTGCAAAAACACTATTATTTCCCTATTTCTAAGTGATTTGACTTGAACTTCATGTATTCCAGGCGTAACCAATGTAAGATATTCCTCAACGTGCGTTTTAACTGATTGAGGAAGGTTGGCAAGAACGCTTGTAATGTTGCTACCATTCCGATTTAACATATTACCAGAATCAGGTATCTGTATATCTCGAATATAAGCGGGGTTAATATTGTAGAATCCCATACGCGAAAATGCATCGTAGACAGGTCGAAATTCAGGAAGACCTGAAGCATTTACTAAGTAAAGTCGATCTGTTGTAACCGCTGGTGCTACTTCGACACTTGCATCCTTCACAATTCCGTTTTCAACTCTATAGTACGCGTCTGCTATACATGATTGTTTGTTTTGAATGATACATACTTCGTTCTGTACCTCAAAATACTTAGCAGGGAGGAAATTAATACGAAGGTAATAGTACCCTGAAAAACCGTCAGGTAAAACAAAGTTTAGTCCAATACTTAGATATTTTGGACGTCTGCGAGCCTGTCGACGGATACCGTTATGTCCACCGCGATCTCTTATGGCATGGTCAAGCGATGTATTCAATGCATCCGCAACAAACCGCAACGCATCAAGAAAGTTACTTTTACCCGATCCGTTGCGACCTACGAGAAACGTCAGAGGCTGCAACTGCACATCACACGCGGCAATACTCTTATAGTTTTTTAGAATGACTCTCTTAATAAATGTTGAATCTTTCATCTCAGTATCCATACTATGCTATGCCACAGGGAACCCATCACCCACAAGTGGTTCACCATTTTCTACTTCTATTGTCGGAACAAGGACGTGCCCCGGAGATTGCGCGTTATTATAGCAAACATCTTGTGCCATGAAAATCATGACAAATGCTCTGCGTTGATGATCTGTAACATTCGGGGGTGTGCCGTGCCAATTCAGACAGTGATGGAACATACACTCACCCGCTTTTAACTCCACTGGGATACCGTGGCTGATGTCTAAGCTCCGTCTTTCTGACCATGGGTTCGGAGGTGGTTCTCGTCCTTCTTCTTGAGCCTTTGCTGTTGCTGCATCAAACGCTGCTTTTGCCTCAACAGAGAAACGTTCATCTTTGTGACTTTTCGGCATGACGTGCATACAACCGCTGTCTACAGTAGCATCATCCAAAGCAAGCCAGCAACTCACTATGTTGGGAGGACTGAGGGGCCAAAAGAAGAAATCGTGATGAAAACCGAAGTGTCCATTGTCTTGCGGTGGTTTGGATATAACTTGGTCATGCCAGAGTCTGACTTCTGGAGTTTCCAATAATGCGCGAGCAGTTCCTGCAATTAGCGGATTGTGGATCGCTGCCTCATAACTCATTTCACGTTTCCACATATTGACGAATTGATGGATGGCGCGCGGATGATCTCTTCCTCTATGGAGTCGCTGCCCTTGACGGTCATGACCATACTTGAATTCAGGGGAGGAATCATCACCTTCGTTAAGTTCTAAATCGATGATGGTATCTAATCCTGCGCGCATGGCTTCTACACCATCACTATCTAATACTTTGCCGAACTTGAGGTAACCGTTTTCCTGAAAAAAGTCTACCTGTTCTTGTGTTACCATTGTGTCACTCCTTGTGTATTGATGTTCAATGACTTTATACGTATACAAAGATAAAATCAAGTCTACCTTTTAAATTTTGAGAAGTTGGATACTTAGATAGGAAATTGGTGATTGCCAGCAGTCAACCCACCGTCAATCACGAAAACCGCACCTGTTGCAAAACTCGCCTCATCAGATGCGAGGAACAGCGCAGCATTAGCAATGTCCAATGGTTTTCCGATTCGTCCCAGCGGATACCACGGTATGATTTCATCCAAGATTTGTGGATTGCGTTCAATCATCGGTTCCCAGACTTCAGTTTGCACGGTGCCGGGACAGATACAGTTGATACGGATATTATCTTTGCCGTGTGCAACTGCCATAGAACGCGTCAATGCAATCACACCACCTTTCGCAGCAGAATAGGCATGAATTCCTTGCAATCCAATGAGACCGTTAACCGATGCGATGTTGACAATACTACCACCGCCTGCATGTTGCATAATTGGTATCACCGCGTTGCTACAATGACTTGTACCTTGAAGGGCAACTGCTAAATTTGCTTCCCAGTTATTGTTCAGGACATCTTCCGTAGAACAGATAGCGTTGTTGACAAGTATATCAACTTTTCCATATACCTCAACAGATTGAGTAATTAGTTTTTCAGCATCCGCAGTATCAGATACATCAGCGTTGATAAATAAGGCTTCACCACCTGCATCGGTAATATCAGAGACAGTTGCTTTACCAATATCATCGTTCACGTCATCAACAACAACCTTTGCACCCTCTTCAGCAAACCGAATGGCGATTGCTCTACCGATACCGCGTCCTGCTCCTGTGACAATGGCTATTTTGTCTCTTAACCGCATAAAGATTCACCATACAAATATCTCTAATGTTGCAGTGTTTGCGAAATGAAAAGTTTCGTGCGTTCGTGTTGTGGATTATCAAAGAAATCTGCTGGTACTGCCTCCTCTACAACTACTCCTTCATCAAAAAACATGACCCGATCCGCTACTTCACGGGCAAATCCCATCTCATGTGTAACAACAAGCATTGTCATCCCCGAATGTGCAAGTTCACGCATCACATCTAATACTTCAGAGATCATCTCTGGGTCAAGGGCACTTGTCGGTTCATCGAACAGCATAATCTTGGGTTCCATTGCCAATGCCCTTGCAATGGCAACACGTTGCTGCTGTCCACCAGAAATTTCTGACGGATATTTATATGCTTGATCCGCAATACCCATCCGTTCAAGTAATGCTAATGCTTCTTCTTCAGCTTTACGTTTTGACAGTTTTCTTACCCTTATAGGACCTAAGGTTATATTCTTTAGGTTTGATAAATGTGGAAACAAATTGAACTGTTGGAATACCATTCCGACTTCCTGACGAATCAGATTGATATTACGGAGATCGTTAGTAAGTTCAATACCATCAACAATGATTGTGCCGCGTTGATGCTCCTCAAGGCGGTTGATTGTCCGTATAAACGTAGATTTGCCTGACCCTGATGGACCGCAAATTACTGCCTTTTCACCTTTCTTAAAAGTGGTAGTTATACCCTTTAGGACATGGAAATCATCAAACCATTTGTGTACGTCTTCACAGATTATGATTGGGTCATTCGATGTATTTTCGTTTTCAGTCATTTTTTATTCCCTCTTCTCTGATACATATTGTGCGAATTTATCAGACATCACCTTAACGCTTGCCAACTCCTAATTCTGCTTCAATTTCTTGACTGACTTTAGACATTGCAAAACAAAAAATAAAATAGATAAGGGCGATAAATAAATATACCTCAACGTGACGTCCTAACCATTCTGCAAGAATACTTTTAGCGACACCTAACAGGTCAATGAGGCCAATGATAGACACTAAAGATGTGTCCTTAAAGAGTGCAATAAACTGTCCAACAATCGCTGGGATGACAGCACGTAGTGCCTGCGGTAATACAACAAACAGCATGCTCTGAACGTAATTGAGTCCTACAGCTTGTGCTGCCTCATGTTGTCCTCTGGGTATCGACTGCAGACCACCACGGACATTCTCTGCCATGTAGGCAGCGGAGAACAAAGTTATAGCAACCATCATCTTTAAAACTTGGTCTATGGTAAAATAAGGTATAAAGATGGTTATCAAAGTATTTCCCATGAATAAAATTGTTATCAACGGCACACCACGCACCGTTTCAATATAAAATATTGATACCCATTTGATAGCTGGAAGTTTACTCTGTCTACAGAGTGCTAAAAACACACCAAGTGGAAATGAAACGGCAATTCCTACTACAGCAAGAATTAATGTGAGCATCAGTCCACCCCACAAACTTGTATGAACAGCATTTTCACCAAACCCGTGTAGGACAAACATGATTATCGGAAAAGAAAGTATCCACCCACCCAATATCCAAGGACGCAATCTGGAAATACGATTTCCCAGAAAAAATGTCACTATAAGTATTGCTATATTACCTAATAGCCATCGTCGTGACTCAAAAATAAGCCAGATCAAGTTAAACCTAAATTCAATTGAAACGTAATTACTATCTTGACGCGGAACAATCTCAAAAGGTATAACGAGAAATACAAGAAAAATACTTCCAACAACAATTGTCCATCGTTGGACTATCCCACGCCAGATTCCTGCACTCAAACCTAAGAGTCCTGTCAATATATAGAGGCAAATCCATATACGAAAGACTTGATCCCGGGGGTAGGGTCCGATAGCAAAAAGTTGTAGGTTGGCAGGAATAACGTTCCATTCTGCTTCAGTGAATGCCCATGTTAATATTCCCTTAAAGGTAAAATAGAGAAACAACAAGGCAACACAAGTCAGAAGTGCGTTATACCAAGTATTAAATAGATTCTCTCTAAGCCACCCTACAGGTCCCTTTGCATTTGTTGGTGGTTTAATTTGTTGAATATCTGCTTGTTCTTCCACTATGCGACATCCTTTAGGTTGATACGCGTTGAACTACTGTAAAAATCATACATATATACATCACCGGTTAAAACGGTTGACCCATCTGTTATACCAATTCATTGCTGCTGATGTTGTGAGACTTATTATCAAGTAATTTGCCATGACCATAGCAAAAACAGGAATTGCTTTCCCAGCTTGAGTCAAAATGGTACTTCCAATGCGAAATAGGTCGTCATAACCCGCTGCTGTTGCCAAACTTGAGTTTTTAGCGAGGTTGAGATACTGGCTTGTAAGTGGTGGGATAATAATTGGAACTGCTTGCGGTAAAATGATTAAACGTAACGTCTGTCCAGTACTCAAACCGACTGCTCGCGCTGCTTCCCGTTGTCCTTTTGAAACTGCTTGTATACCACTTCGGACCACTTCAGCAATAAAGGCACTGGTATAGACACTTAACGCAATTAGGAGAGAAATGAAACCTGCTGAAAAACGTATTCCACCCTCAACGTTGAACCTCTGCAACTCTGGGCGTCCCAATACGAATGGACTCTCTGGCGCAAGAAACCACCCTATGATAGCAACTATAAAGAAAACGGGTACAATACTCCATTTCGCAGCTCTGGTTACATGTGTGAAATATCCAATGTCATCTCCTTCTTCCATCCTTTCCACCTGTTTGCGATGGAAAATCAATGCTAAGACAAATATAGAGATTACTGACAAAATAGCTGCAGCATAAAAATATCCAACCCAACTGCTGATTCCTGCTGTCTGTTGTAGAGAGGGAAAATATATTGACCGGTTGTTGATGAAGACAGTATCAAATAGATTAATGCTCTCTCGTGCTGCAGGCAGTGAACCGAATACGGTATACCAAAACAATATTTGAAGCAGGAGCGGAATATTACGGAAGATCTCAATATATGTAGCCGCTATGTTTCGCACCAACCAATTGGTTGATAGACGAGAAATCCCAATAAAGAGACCAAGCACTGTCGCACACAAGATTCCCAACAAACTAACCCTTAGGGTGTTCAGCACACCGACAATAAACGCCTTTAGATACGTATTCGACGGATCATATTCTATGACGGTATCGGATACATCAAACCCCGCTTCATTTCTCAAAAAATCAAGTTTGAGATTCAAGCCGAGATTGTCTAACCCTTTAAGCATATTTGCGTAGAGAATTCCTGCTAATAGAAATACACCAAGAAGAAAAAGGATTTGGAATAATACTTGAAGAACGCGAGTATCTCGCCAGAAGGGGATTTTTGTTGAATTTTGTGCCATTGTATTTGATGCATGGTGCATAGAAAAGCACCATGCATCTTTGACTTTCCTATGTGTAGTGTAGTTCTAACGGAAAGGCATTGCGTAAAGCAATCCACCTTCTGTCCAAGGTTTATTGACACCGCGTGGAAGGCCAAGAGGGGTTAGGTTACGTTCAAAGATTTCACCATAGTGACCGACAGCACCAATAGCATTGCGCGCCCAATCAGCTGGTAAACCAAGTTGCTCGCCAATATTTCCAGTTTCACCAAGAAAACGCTGAATTTCTGGATTGTCGGATTTCAGGTTCTTCACCTTGGCTTTTGTAATACCGTGTTCCTCTGCAAAGAACGTAGCATAAACAACCCAACTGACAACATCATTCCACTTGTTGTCTCCATGAACGGTAACAGGTGCTAAAGGTTCCTTGGAAATTGTTACATCAAGAATGATATGCTCATCAGGATTCTTCAAAGATTGTTTGCGTGCAATAAGTTGAGACTTATCGCTTGTTACCGCATCACAACGTCCTTGATCATAACTCTGGTAAAGAGTTTCAGTTTCCTCAAAAACAATAGACTCAACCTTTATCCCCAATGTCCGCATTTTATCTGCAAGATTTAACTCAGTGGTACTACCCGCAGTAACACCGATAGTAGCACCGTCAAGGTCCTTCAGTGATGTTATTTCCAGACCTTTACGTAGCATAAACCCTTGACCATCATAAAAGTTTGGCGGACAGAAGTCTGCACCGTTTGCAGTGTCACGGGTTAACGTCCAGGTGGTATTGCGGATTAAGACATCTATTTCGCCTGTTTGAAGAGCTGGAAATCTATCTGCTGCCTTTAAGGAACGGAACTCAACCTTGCTCGAATCTCCAAGAACGGCTGCTGCAATTGCGCGACCAAAATCTACGTCAAATCCTTTCCATTCTCCATCCTGACCCAGATAACCGAACCCAGGAAGTTCTTTATTCACACCACAAATCAAACGACCCCTCTTTTTCACTTTGTCAAGGATACTATCCCCGTGATTATCTGCAAGCAAAGGTGAAACCATTAAAAATGCTAATACTAATACTAAAAGGCGAAAACCTAATTTTCTCATTTTCTTTTCCTTTCAAAATTTAATAGAATTGATGATTTAGATGAATACATTATGTGCAATAATTCATCTAAACAATAATATAGATAGTTAGTTCATTGTAACATACATGTTAAATTATAATATAATTCACTTGAATAGGTCCGGTTGTTCACCGTGACCACCAGAGAGAGATATAAATTATCGTATCACTCTCCAATTAATGCACGACCAGTTTTTTCTTCACCTTGAAAAATGGCGATATTGGCTCCATTATTATCTTTCACAAGCCAAATATGTCCAGCGTGCGTATGTTGAATGCTGAACGCATCCGCAGCAGCACGTCCACGATAAGACTCATTACCTTCAGAGTCTATCCAATAATAAGTAATATCTGCTTCTGTTTTGTTCACAAAAAGAATAGCGGAATGTTCACCGTCATTAGACTCTAAAGTTGAAAGTTCGTTCGGTTCATAACGTTTCAAACCTACCCATTTGTCTCCACCCTTGCTGTTCTTGTCAAACAGGTCTTCATAGCATGCAGAGAGTTCAGCAGGCCATTCAAACTTTGGTGAAGCATCGGGTTCGAATCCATCCAGATGCGGTAAATGCGTCCGAGTTATCGCATTTGTATATCGCCAATCTTCATCACCATAAATTTCAGTAAGCAGTGCTGCCAAATCCGGGTCATAATCTTTCAATATTCCCCGTTTGCTGACATGGTTGTGTTGAGCATCGTTTTCTCGGTTCGTGTTAAACCAAGATTGCGTGCCTTCAGCCCAATATTCTTCTTTGTTCGTGGAAGCATAAGTACCTTTCCATAAACCTTTTTCCATCGCAGCTTCATACAATACCTTAAGTCGTTTATCAAAATCCGGGTCAACGGTACTGAGTCCCATTTGGTGTATCGCATGAGCGAACTCGTGAACAAGGATATTTTCAGTGCCATAAGGATCCCCCGGATAATTAAGAAGATTTTCTTCTCCACAACTCACTGACGGACGTGCTGACGTTGCCCCCAATCCACGAGCGCGCCGATCCCAATAGAAATCAGGACGCAGATCGCTGTGTTCAGGAACCGCAGTAGTCATCTCATCATAAGCCATAATGGAGAAACGAACACTGTTTTCTGCCAATGCATGTAACAAATCTGATCGGTGACCAATCATCTGTTTAATAAGCCAAGCTGCCTCCTGTAGCGCGTGTGGATTCACTTTCTCAGATGCTACAATCGGGAAACCTTCCACAGCAAGCCACTGCTTATAGAACGCTGGCATATCAAATTTTTCACGGACTGTAGGTGGAGGCTCGGTTGGAATTTCAACGGTTTCAGCAGATGAAGATAAAATAGTGGTTGCAATAGATATGAACGCGGTGGCAGTGCTAAATAATGTAGATGATAAATTCATTATTAAATCCTGTTCCTTAGAAATAACATATTGTATTCTTGAAGGTTTCAACAAATTAAAGTATAGCACTAATCAGATTAAATTTCATGTAAATTTTGCGGAGAGCGTGTGTAAGGTATGTTGGCATGCAATCAGTATATTATACCAATTCTAATATTTATTGTCCCATTACTGGATTCAACCATTGTTATTGATTGGAAATCTTTCTTCTGTAGGAGCGACCTCCCGGTCGCGACCATGAGGTCGCTCCTACAAGTAGTCCTCAGCAAATGGAACTTTATTTATTAGAAATGGTATTACATAAAATATATTGCGTTGATACGTTTGCAGAAATACCTTAGGTCGAGACTCGCTTGCATCACACGACACGACACATGTAGGTCGGAGTGAGTGTGGCGAACTCCGACATAAGTTTGAACATGTTGGGTTTCACATCAATCTACACGACCTACGACTGACAAAAAACTGAAAACTGAAAACTACATAAAACATATTGGATATATATTGTTTCAAAATCCACAACCCCTTCCAACCCTCAACAACACGTGTTATAATACTATCACTATGAAAAACAAAACCACATACAAATCCAACATAACCGCATTCGTAGGTCGGAGCGAGCAAAGCGACCTCCGACATCTTACATTCTGTAGAGGCAACCTCCGACAAATAGCCAAAAACAAAAGATACAGTTTTTCAAGTTTTTTTTTACACAGTAAACCGGTGAAAACAGCCCATAAACCCAGACAGGAACTAAAACAAGACCACAACACAGTAAAGATACAGTTATGTAAAAAAAGGCACAAAACTGTATCTTTTAAAACAGAGGAAATAACACGATTCGTAGGACTGAGCGAGCAAAGCGACCTCCGACATCTTACATTCTGTAGAGGCAACCTCCGACAAATAGCCAAAAACAAAAGATACAGTTTTTCAAGTTTTTTTTTACACAGTAAACCGGTGAAAACAACCCATAAACCCAGGCAGGAACTAAAACCAGACCACAACACAGTAAAGATACAGTTATGTAAAAAAAGGCACAAAACTGTATCTTTTAAAACAGAGGAAATAACACGATTCGTAGGTCGGAGCAAACGAAGCGACCTACGACAGTATATTAGACAATTCAATAATAGTCAAAAAACAGACAAAAATCAAGCAGAACAAAGGTTACCGTTTTTCTTTTTTTTTACATTCAAAAAAACCGATGAAAACAACCCATAAACCCAGACAGGAACTAAAACCAGTGAAAAATACCAAAAGTTACCGTTATGCAGAAATTAGACACAAAACGGTAACCTTTTTATACGGAGAAAAATCCAATGAAATTACAAGATAAACACAAACAATTCACAGTCAAATATGATGTCCAAAGTCTTGTGCCTGATGTTTCCATTTCTTTTTTATGCAAAAAACTTTACACACCCATTTCCAACAGTATTCTTGACTGCAACTCCGATACCTGCTATTGTGCATTCATTTAGACCACACACCTCATCATAAAGGAGCAGTCGAATGAGTATAAGTATTGGGATGGTAGGTTTAGGGATGTTCGGTCCCTCATTTATCCAATCCTATAAAGCACATCCGGATGTACATCGGCTTGCCTTATGCGATTTACATGAAGACCGTTTGTCAAAATGGGCAAAAGATTTTGAGATATCCGAAACATACACAAGCCTTGATGACATCTGTAAATCCGATTTGGATGCACTTGTTATCATAACGCAGCATTGGATGCACGCACAGCAAGCTATTCAGGCAATGGAAGCTGGAAAACATGTCTACACTGCTGTCCCCGCTGCTATTTCACTGGACGAATGTGAACAGTTGATAAGAACAGTTGAACGGACGGGAATGATCTACATGAACGGTGAGACAAGTTATTTTCGTCCAGAAACCGCATTTTGCCGACAAAAAGCAGCAGAAGGGGCATTTGGTGAATTCGTCCACTGTCGCGCCGAATACTTCCACGACATGGATCATGGACTATATAATGTGCTAAAAAACCGTTGGGGTGATCAGTTCGGTCGGGATAAAACCGGTTTCATTCCAATGTATTATCCAACACACTCAACCTGTTTCCCAATCTCTGTGATGAATGCCCACGCCACGTCGGTTTCCGCACAAGGATATATCTATCCTAACGATGATTGGTTTCGGTTAGACACAATCTATAAAAACCCGTTTTCCAATGAAGTCGGTCTTTTCACGATGAACAACGGTGCCACAATGCAAATCTGTGAGTTCAGACGAATTGGTCATCCAGGAAGTGAACGCGTAAGCGGAATCTATGGCACGGAAGGAAGTTATGAACAGAGTCTTGCAGGAAAGGTGTGGGCAGATAAGCAAGGTTCACAGCCTGTCCAAACCGAACAAATGCACGAATTCCTACCAGAAGAACTTAAGGATAATTTAGGTGGACACGGTGGTTCACACGCTTATCTTGTGCATGAATTCGTAGATTCAGTCAATCGTCAACGTTTACCGCGTATCAACGTTTGGGAAGCAGTCCGATATTGTGCACCCGGAATTGTCGCGCATGAATCGGCTCTTAATGATGGTGAATTGCTCCAAATTCCTGACTGGGGAGATGCACCCAAAGAATAAAATATATATTTCTTTTGATTTAAATTATTTTTTGATGTATACTATAATACTTAATAAGGTATTTCCTATCATAATGATACTTAGCATTTTTATTCACTTACAAACTGTGCATAAACAGAAAGTAATCGGAGATAAATTAACCCACCCTACATATATGAGGTTTCAAGGAGTATAGAATGGCTATTGAATACGCGGGAGCTTATGATGCATCAGCTATTCCTGTTGATGTTGCCCGCGAAATCGAAATTTATGAGATACAGCTCGGTCGGGTACAAGACGGTCAAGTTGAAGAATCCCTATTTACCGAATTCAGACTCCGCCATGGTGTTTACGGACAACGTGATGATAGATCGCAGATGATCCGTGTCAAAATACCCTTTGGTGGTCTCACTGCAGCGCAACTTGAAATGTTAGCAGATGTAGCTGAGGAATTTTCAGACAATATCATCCACATCACGACACGGCAAGATGTGCAGTACCATTATGTAGACATCAACAACACACCAGAGTTAATGCGCCGTCTCGCAAGTGTTGATATTACCACAAAAGAGGCATGTGGTAATGTTGTTCGGAATGTCACCGCCTGTCCCATAAGCGGTGTGTGTCAAGATGAGACATTTGATGTTACACCCTATTCTAAGGCGTTGTCTGCATTCCTCTTAGGACACCCCGATGCACAGGATTTTGGACGAAAATTTAAAATCGCCTTTTCCGGATGCGAAGAACACGCATGTGGATTAGCAAACATGCACGATATTGGTGCAGTGGCTGCTGTCAAAGAGGTCGACGGTGAAATCAAGAAGGGTTTCAAGTTTTATGTCGGTGGTGGACTCGGTGCAGTACCACATCAGGCAAAGGTTTTAGATGAATTTTTACCCGCAGAAGAACTCTTACCGGTTTCTCAGTCAATTTGCAGAGTCTTTACCCGTTTAGGCGAACGTCGAAATCGGAACAAAGCTCGTTTGAAGTTTGTAATTGCTAAATACGGCATTGAAGAATTCCGTAGGTTGGTATATGAAGATCGGGAAACATTACGACACGACCCAGTATGGACAGATTATCTTGATAATCTGGATGCTTACGATGAAAGTCCTCTCAAAGAACCTACACAACTTAACGGTGCTTCAAAACCTGAAGGATTTGAAGAGTGGTATCAATCTAATATTCGTTTACAGAAACAACCTGGTTATGCTTTTGTGACGATCACACTGCCACTCGGAGATATAACTTCCGACCAAACCCGTGCCTTGGCTGACATCTCCCGAAAATATGTGAAAGACACTATACGTGCCACAGTGGAACAAAATATAGTGCTCCGCTGGGTAACGATGACGGATCTACCCGCATTATATAAGGAATTGAAGGCTATCGGTTTAGGAGAACCTGGAGCAGAATCCTTAGTAGATATTGTGGCTTGTCCTGGAACTGATTCATGCAAACTCGGTGTATCTTCTTCTCGTGGTTTGGCAGCACATCTACGAAGTCATTTTCTCGAAAATGGAATACAGAATGATATCGAAGACTTTCGAATCAAGATTAGCGGTTGTCCAAACTCATGCGGACAACACCACATCGCTAACATTGGCTTCTTCGGCGGTACCAAACGAGTTGGTGGACATAGTGCACCATTCTATCAAGTGCTACTCGGTGGACATATGGTTGAAAACGCGAGTGCTTACGGACTTGCCACAGGTAAAATCCACGGAAAGTACATCCCGACATTCATTGAAGAGTTAACCGGTAGGTACAACCAAGAACGAAACGATGAGGAAACCTTCACTGATTACGTTGCGCGACTCGGCAAAGCGGAAATTAAAACGATTTTGTCCAAGTACGACAAGATTCCTTCTTACGAGGAAGCACCAGAATTTTATATAGACACAGGTGACACGAAAGATTACGAACTCAAAACAGGTGTCGGTGAATGTGCAGGAGAGGTCGTAGCACTTGTCTCCATGAAGTTGGAAGAAGCAGATCGGCTCATCTACGAATCCGGTTTAAACTTGGAGAAGGGTGAATATCAGGATTCCGCAGAATTGGCTTTCAATGCAATGATTAAAGCCGCAGATGGATTGTTGACGACAGTAGGCTTGCAATACATTGACAACGACACAACAATCAGTGAATTCCGAAAACACTTCTTTGATACTGGCAACTTTTTCGCAGGATACGGGGCACATCTGTTTAAGGCAACAGAAGAAGACATTTCTACTTTTGACCAAGAATTGACACACCGGCGCGTCGAAGAAGCTACCCTCTTTGTTGAAGAATCGCATCACCTTTACGGACGTATGCGTATTAAACAGGAGGAAGAGGAAGCAAGTAAACGTAAGACACGCAAATCGCGTCCTGCACCGAAGCCAAAGGTTGTCAAAGAGAAAAAACCTGTAGAGGAAATCACAGATAGCCTTGACCTGAAAGGTGTCGCATGCCCATTCAACTACGTCCAAGCAAAAGTTAGGTTAGAAACAATGGATGTCGGACAACTTTTAGAGATTACCATTGACGATGGTGAACCGTTTGAAAACGTTCCAAAGAGCCTGACAAACGATGGACATGACATTCTTGATACCAAGAAAATTGGAAAACATTACCGATTGACAATCAAGAAAGGTGAATAGGGTTTACCAGAACACCTATAGATTACTCATAATATTCTAAGAACACAGACTTGGCGATTACTTGTCCTAACTATTTCAGACAAGTAATCGCTTTTTCTATGTATAAAGTTTATATAGAATAATTACTATCGCTTCTTGTAGTACATACCTTTACATATCCCAAATCCAGAACTTACTTGAAATATCATTTCATTTAAGATATAATATTAATGTACCGATATGTTGAAGTATGAAAAATTTGCCCGGGGACGTTATGTCAAGATGGAAACGTAGTATTACTTCTACTTATCCAACTGGTCGTTTAATGCTCATATATTTCGGTGTTGGCGTATGTATATTGGTTCTCGTGTTTGCATATTATACGCGCCAAATTGATCAGTTAAATAAAGACATTGAATCACAAATAGAAATTTTCGTAAATCTTGCCGCCGAGTTACCGAGCATTCAAGACCGTAAATTGCAAGAACGATTACTTAAAGTCATGAAGCAAGAACTTTATGCTGAGAATAGGTCTCGAAGGTTTTCCTTTATCATAACTGATGCCGAGGGAAAAGAGTTAATTTCTCAGGGGATTAACACAGAACTGGATAAGAAAGTCAACGATAGTGAAAATGTTTCGTTAACAGTAGATGAGAAAAAACTGTTAACTACGACGTTGGAACGGATGAAAAACAAGAATCTGCCACGGAAAATTCCGTTCCTCAAAGAAGATAGATTGATTACAGGTTATTTCTTTTACGGAGATGCTGACCCCAGTGAGATGGCACACCTCCCCTTCGCGATAACTGATACCGAAAAAACACCGCAAAAATGGCAGATGTGGAAGGATGTCATTACTGCCGAGAATGCAACACCAGAGGAAAAAGAACGTGCAAAAACCTTCGTTCATAATACTCCCGCTTTTGCAAGGATTCAAACAACACCAGATTGGCAGGAGGGTTATTTCTATTACGAAATAAAATCGTTTTACGGTTTGTTAGTCACTCCAATTGTATTGTCAATTGTTCTACCGCTCTTCGCGTTTGGGGCTATCCTTGTATATCAGCGAATAAAATCTTATGAACACGCAGCGATTTGGGGTGGCTTAGCAAAAGAGACTGCACATCAACTCGGTACTCCTATATCTGCATTGCTTGCATGGGCAGAGATGTTGGATGAACGGAGTCAAGAAACTGGGGATGAAGTGGTTGCTGAACTCTCTACAAACATGCAAAGTGACCTTGAACGATTACAAAAAACGACTACTCGGTTCGGAATGATTGGCACAGAACCAACCAAAACTAATGTTAACCTCAAAGAGGTACTTGAAGAGGTACTTGCATATTTTGAAAAGCGACTACCACAAATTAGCCGGAACATTGATATAAACATTACACCGCATGATGTCCCCGAGATTTCAGCGAATTTACTGCTGTTACAATGGGTTTTTGAGAACCTGATTCGCAATTCAATTGATGCAATGCAAAAAGTGAATGGACATATAGAAATTGAACCTCTTTATGATGAACGCCAGAAACAAGTTATCATCCGATATTCCGACAACGGCAGCGGAATTCCAAAGGAAAATCAACGCAGAATCTTTGAACCGGGAATGACAACAAAAATGCACGGTTGGGGACTTGGGTTGACAATAGTTCAAAGAATTATTAGGGAATATCATCAGGGGAACATACGATTGATTAACAGCAGTCCAGATGGGACAACATTTGAAATCCGTTTACCGTGCAATCTTTCTTAGCGGGTTTTGAGGATATAGATATGTCACAGAAATTACATAAAATATTATGGATTGACGATGAGGTAGAGGCATTACTGCCGCACAGACGTTCCCTTGAAACACGCGGGTATGATATTACTGCAGCAACAAATGGCGAAGATGGAATTGAGCTGCTTAAACAGAACAATAACCAATATGATGCAATCCTACTTGATCAAGTTATGCCGGGTAAGGATGGCATGGAAACCTTAGATATAATCAGAACAATTGATGCACAGGTACCCGTAATCCTCGTGACACAGTCAAGTGATGACAAATTTGTTGATGTAGCACTCGGAAAACAGGTGACAGATTTTTTAGTAAAACCTATTGGAGTGGCACAAATCGCATCGACACTTAAACGAGTACTTGAACAAAAAAATATAGTGGAAACCCAAATACCGGGGCGTTACACTTATGACTTTAATACGATTAGCACACTCAAGGCATCACAACCAAGTTGGCAAGATTGGATTGATATTTACGTCAAATTGCTGGAATGGGACCTACTATCAGATCAATTGGCTAAACAAGGCTTAGAAGAAACGCATATAGAGCAGAAAAAAGAGTGTAATGCTGAATTCTCCGACTTTGTTGAAGCAAATTACCAAGATTGGGTAAATGGGGATCAAGACAGACCCACATTGTCGGTTGACATATTAGACCAGTATGTGATGCCGTTACTACAAGACAAAGTTCCTATCTACTTTATCGTCGTTGATTGTTTCAGACTTGACCATTGGATGGCGATAGAACCACTCTTACATCCTTATTTCTCTATTGATCGCAATTATAGTTTTTCTATATTGCCAAGTGCCACGATGTACTCTCGGAATGCCCTATTTAGCGGATTGTTTCCAGCAGAAATAGCAAAAGACTATCCACAATACTGGCAGGAAAAATCGGATGACGGCACAAGCACAAATCAGTTTGAACGACAGTTACTTGAAGAATACTTAAAAAGAAATAACATCAGGATAAAACCTGGAGTCCAATATTTCAAGATATTTGATTTACGCGGAGGAATTGAATACAAAAAGCGCGTCGCAGCAGCCTCGCGAGTCGGTTTGTCGGCATTAGTTGTCAACTTTATTGACATCCTAACACATCAACGTTCACAATCGGAAGTTTTACAACAATTAGCACCAGATGAACCTGCTTTCAGAGCATTAGCTCGTTCTTGGTTTGCACATTCTGCGCTGTTTGATATACTACGACTAATTGCTGACCAAGGTGTTCACGTCGTACTTACTACAGACCACGGTTCAGAGTTCTGTAACAGAGCAACACGCGCTTATGGCAATCGTGAAACAAGTACAAGCCTCCGCTTTAAAATTGGGAATAATCTGAATTGCGATGAGAACCAAGCTGTGTATATTCCAAAACCTAAGGAATACCAACTACCTGCTGAAAGCTCAAGCAAAGATTATATTCTCGCTAAAGACGATTATTACTTCGTCTATCCAAACGACTTTTATAAATACAAGCGGCAGTTTCAGGGAGGGTTCCAACATGGCGGTATTTCAATGGGAGAACTAATAACGCCTGTAGTCACCCTAACACCGAGGAACGGATAGTCATACAAATACATTGTTCCTGACCTGAACTGACCTTATTAGTAGTATAAGACCAAGGTAAATAACTTTACGCTTAAATTGCATTTAGCTATGTTTATCATTGAGGATTCAACTCAACATCATTACATAATCTCACATAAATTGAATCCTATGCATCATTCTTTAAATGAACTGCCGCTTTTTGATATGACCGAATTCATTTACCGAGATGCCTTTGAATTAAAAGGCATGATAGGAGGAAACGTTAACAATGGAAAAGGAGATACTTATTTCTGACGATGAGTATGAAACGCGATGTGCAGTTCTTGAAAAAGGAGTACTTAATGAAATTCACATTGAACGGAAATCTACGAAACCAGTTTTAGGCAACCTATATAAAGGGCGAGTTGAAAATGTATTGCCGGGTATGCAAGTGGCTTTTGTTGATATCGGATTGGAACGGCACGCTTTTCTACATATATCAGACCTTAAATACAACAATAACTCTGAAAACGGAAAATCAGAGGAAGGATTTCAGACTTTAGACATGCAGGCAACACCCCCAAATAGGTCACGCGGGGGAAGAGGATTTCCGTTTCTCATTACCGACCTCATTTCAAAAAATCAAGAACTGCTGGTGCAAGTTGGGAAAGAACCGATTGGTAGTAAAGGGGCACGTGTCACCAGCAATATAACACTGCCAGGACGTTATGTCGTTTATCTACCAAATTCGTCCACCATCGGGGTTTCAAGACGAATTGAATCTGAAAGTGAGCGCGACCGTTTGCGTAACTTGGCACAAACCTTGAAAGAAGATGTCGAAGGAGGATTCATTATTCGAACTGCCGCAGAAGGGCTGAGCGAAGAGGAATTTTCCGCTGAAATTCGCTCATTAATCAATCAGTGGAAACAAACACGTCAGCGCGTAAAACAGAAAAAAGCACCAAGTTTAGTGAGTAGGGATGTCAGTTTCACGAATCGGATCGTGCGGGATATGTTTACCAAAGATGTAAAACACCTTCTGATTGATTCACATACCGGATATAACGAGATGGTTGATTATGTCAACACTGAAATGCCGAATCTAAAAGATCGAATTTCCTTTTACGACAAAGACAAAACACTTTTTGCAGCTTATGGTGTGGATGAAGAGCTGCAAAAGGCACTAAGCGAGAAAATCTGGCTTAAGTGCGGTGGACACATCATTATCCAACAGACTGAAGCGATGGTCTCAATTGATGTCAATACAGGAAAATTCGTTGGGCAATCTGATCCAGACAACACAATCTTAAGCGCAAATCTTGAGGCTGTTGATGAAGTCGTCCGTCAAATCCAATTGCGAGATTTAGGCGGTATTATCGTTGTTGATTTTATTGATATGGACGAACCCTCACATCGAAAACAGGTTTTCAAAATGCTTCAAGAGGCACTACGGAAAGATAAAGCGCGTACAAATATACTTCATTTTTCAGACTTAGGTTTGGTAGAAATGACCCGTCAACGCACGCGCGCAAGTCTGTCTACTTTGTTAACAGAACAGTGTCCTTATTGTGAAGGACATGGCACAATTTTGTCAATTGAAACCGTTGTAATCGGTTTGTTCCGTGCAATAAAAAGGGCACATCGTCATACACGGCAATCCAAACTTCGTATTGTTGCAAATGATCATATCGTTTCCCATCTCAACGCACAGATGTATTCCGAATTTCGTGAACTCAAAAGATCGTTGAAGTTGGACTTAACGCTTGAACCAGACGCGGATCTGCATCTTGAAGACTACCGCATCTTTGCCGCAAACGGTGAGGAATTATATTTAGATTAATTGCTACAAACAATTCATTAGTAATCCGAATTGGAGTTCTATAACGAGTCAAAAAGACTTGACTTTTGAACTAAAATGTGGCATCATATAATTGTCCAAATTACTAATCATGGGCGGGTAGGTGCGCCCAACACCCTCATTATACACTTTTTACAATATCTCTAAACAGAGGGAAAAATAGAAATAGAATATTCCTACACACCAATGGAATTTCTTCACCTAAAAGGAGTGAAAACAAAATGTATGCAGTATTTGCAAGCGGTGGGAGACAGCATCGTGTTGAGGTAGGAAGCCTCATAGATATAGAAAAATTAGACAATGCTGTCGGTGAAACAGTCACATTTCCTTCCGTTTTAGCGGTTGCCGGTGAAGATGGTCAGTTACAAACTGGCACTCCTTACCTTGAAAATATCTCTGTTACAGGTGAAGTCGTTCAACAAGGACGTGCAAAAAAGATCATCGTTTTTAAGTCCAAACGTCGGAAGGGATACAAGCGTAAATTAGGACACCGTCAATCATATACCCGTATTAAAATTACCGCAATCGGTGGTGAGGAAAACACCTCGATTGACGCAGAGGAGGTTGAATCTAATGGCACATAAGAAAGGTGGCGGAAGTACACGGAACGGACGAGACAGTATCGGAAAACGGCTTGGTGTCAAAAGGTTTTCCGGAAATTATGTTTCTGCCGGAAGCATTCTTGTCCGACAACGAGGGACACATTTACACGCTGGAAATAACGTCGGAGTTGGCAGAGACTATACGCTCTTCTCAAAGATTGACGGCTATGTCTGGTTTGAACGAAAAGACAAATACCGTCGTAAGGTGAGTGTCTACTCAGAACGTCCTGCGTTCTAAAACGTATTTCAGAAAGCCTCACCTTCGTGTGGGGCTTTTTTGCTTATTGCACAATTTGTTGACTACTCTCCAGTTAGGGATATTAATTATGGAAAAAATAACAGTGAGATGGACTATATGGTTCGTGTTACTAACTGTGACATTAGGATGTGGAAGCACTCAAGTCCAACAATTAGCAATTGAAACTATAGACAATGCGCGAGTAAGTATTTCATCTGCAGAAAACGTTGGTGCACGCGATGTCGCTGTCAGTGAGATAAACTCTGCGGAGGAGATGCTCAAAAGTGCAGATTCTTCTATGCAGTCAGGTAATGTAGAACTCGCATATCGATTAGGATTACGGGCATATCTCTATGCGCGAATCGCTACAGAGAAATCGTTAGCAGTCGAAGAGGAAACAAAAGTTTTGGAAGCACAAGCTCAATTAGAACTTGGACAACAGGCTACAGCTGATGTTTTCAATCAACTTGAATCTCTTAGAATAGAACGTGATTCGAAGAAACAATAAAGGTTCATCCCTATGCGATTTTATGTATGCTTACTTCTTATAACTTTTCTGATTTGTAGCGGTTGTGCCCCTCTGCAGATTGATGAGGTAATCTTAGAGACACAACTTCAGAATGGTCAAAAGGCAATTTCCATCGCTGCCGAATCAGATGCTGAGAAATTAGCTGCTGACGAATATAGTCGCGCAGTCAAATTACTGAAATTTGCCAGACAAGCACGAGAGCGTGAAGAATTAGCACAAAGCATGGAATTCGCATACCAAGCAGAACTTGTCGCACAAACTGCTTTATACAAAGCAAAACAGCAACAAGCACGAGACCAAATCATCTCAATTCGAGAACAGATCTATCAAGAGTTGATAACACAAAAAGATTATGAAATCGAGATGGTGAAAATACGCAATGAAATGAAAGAGTTGGAAAATGAACAAGCGTTGAAAGAAATTCAGGCAGAAAGACAACGCGCAGGTTCACTCACATCCGATCTTGCCACGGCAAATGATGCTATTCGTCATGCAGGAATTTATTTATGGATCACGAGAGCAGAAATATACATTACCATCGCTAAACAGACATATCCTGAAATTGTGGATACTGCAGAGTACGAACGTGTTCAATCAACAATAAAGCAAGCAACATCACAACTTGAACGAAAAGAATTTGATGAAGCGGAAAAAGTTGCAACTGACGCGCAAGCACAAGCAAGCAAACTCTATGAACAGGCAGTTCAGTTTCAGAAACTACGTACAGCAGCTGAAACCACAGCACTTATTGCTATTGAACGCATACAGGTTAAAATTGAACGCGCTGAATCCTTGAATGCAGCTACACACGATCCAAAACAATTTCAGCAATCACAAAACCAATTGGAGCGAGCGAAAAAGGCGATGATAGAAATACGGTATGGAGAGGCACGTCAAGCAGCAGAAGGTATTGAACAGATAATTGATAAGGTCATAGCAATTTCAGAAATCGCTGAATATCGCAGACGGGCACAACAGGAACTCACAGCTAAAATCAAAAGAGCAGAAGGTGCTGTGGCAACACTAAAAGCAGCAATTACAGAACAAACAGAGACAAAAGTTCCGCAGTTTGCACCACAACTGTTTGAACTTGCGACATCAGCACTCGTAACTGCAGAAGCAGCACTCGCAAAAAAAGAATATTCTGCAACGATTGATTCTGCACAGCAAGGTAGTGATTATCTGAAACGGGCTATTGACAAGACAAAACAGCAGAATACTGCACAAACTTCTCTCGTTGAAGCAACACAGCAAATTCCAAAAGCTGTTATCATAGAACATGAGGAAGGTGTGACTGTCAGAATTAGCGGTAACCTATTTGCAACCACCAGCACACGCCTAAAAGAGGCGTATTTTCCGACTTTCCTCAAACTTGCTTCTATTATGCAACAGGAAGGTTTTATTGACTATGTAGCAAGAATTGAAGGTCATAGCGATTCACTTGGACCTGCTGCATCTAATCGCGCACTCAGTGAAAAACGAGCAAACGCTGTAAAAACGTTTCTCATTGATAAAGGAAAAGTAATAGGAAAACGATTGACTGCTGTCGGTTTAGGAGAAGAACAACCGATTGATCCGAATTCACAAGAAAAAAATCGTAGAATTGATATTATTATCAGTAAAGCACCATAAAGATAACGGACTGCACCGAAGCGCGCAGGTAATCATAAATATTGGATAAAAAAATAGATCCTTATGTCGTCAATCAGATTGCACAAAATCTATTTGGCGATAGATATATCATTATCTATGGAAACACGATTCAGTTCCATAACCACTGTTATCATGTGCGAACGATTGACACTGATGAACATCCTCATAAAGGCTGCTATTATTTACAAGATGCGAATACCAATTTAGCTATGTGGGACGATGTGGCATTTGCACCACAAGGAAACTACGGAGTTATTTTTGCTCCTGAGACAGGGGAAATTATTGATTGCGAACCGCGTCGATGATATGAAATATATTTATTATAGTTTTCCGTTTCAATTCTAAACTTATTTTTTGCATATCTGCTCAAAAATCCAAGATCTAAATGGAGAAAAAACATGAAGCGAGACACTTTTGTCGTTTTAGACTTTGGCTCGCAATATACGCAGTTAATTGCTAGACGCATACGGGAACAGCAAGTTTACTGTGAGATTCAACCTTATACGGTTCCGATTGTTGACATTGAGAAAATGGCTCCAAAAGGAATTATCCTTTCAGGTGGACCTGCGAGCGTCTACGAGGATGATTCTCCGAAGATAGATGCAGCGTTCTTTGGACTTGGAATTCCAGTCTTAGGCATCTGCTACGGAATGCAACTTATGGCTTACCTGTTAGAAGGTGGAAAAGTTCATCCTGCTTCAGAGCGAGAATATGGTAATGCACAACTCCAAGTCAATGTTACCTCCGAACCATTATTTGCCGGACTTTCATCAGAAGTGACAGCCTGGATGAGCCACGGAGATAGGATTGACAAACTACCCGACGGATTCCATACAATTGCCCAAACGGCAAATTCCCCTATCGCTGCTATGGTCAATTCAGACCGGACGTTATACGGTTTACAATTTCATCCTGAGGTTGAACATACACGCGATTCGGATAAAATCCTCTATAACTTCATCAGAAAAGTCTGCGGTTGTGAAGCAACTTGGACGATGGACACTTTTATTACGGAAGCCATCACACACATCCGTGCAACAGTCAATGATGAAAGGGTATTGTGTGCTGTCAGTGGAGGTATAGATTCCATGGTATTAGCAACGCTCCTCCATGAAGCAATAGGTGATTCTTTAGTATCTGTTTTTGTTGATAATGGACTCTTGCGACATAATGAGGTAGAACAGGTATTAGCAACCAGCAAGACATTGGGAATAAATTTAGAGTTTGTGGATGCAACAGACTCCTTTCTGAATGCATTAGAAGGTGTTGTAAATCCAGAACAGAAACGGAAGATAATCGGTGCTCAGTTTATTGAAACCTTTAGAGCAAAAGTTAAGCAACTTGGTCCTTGCCGTTTTCTGGCACAAGGCACACTCTACCCTGATGTGATAGAAAGCGTCTCTACCAAAGGTCCCTCCGCTACTATTAAAACACATCATAATGTTGGTGGTCTCCCACCCGATATGCCGTTTGAACTAATTGAACCTTTCCGAGAACTATTCAAAGACGAAGTGCGTGCCGTAGGTGCCGAACTAAACGTTCCCTCTCACGTCCTTGGCAGACACCCGTTTCCAGGACCGGGACTCGCTGTTAGAATCCTTGGTGAAGTTACACCAGAACGATTAGAAGTCCTTCGTATAGCGGACGATATTTTTATCAATGAAATAAAAGATGCAGGACTGTATGACGATATTTGGCAGGCATTGGCGGTTCTATTGCCGGTTAAAAGCGTTGGTGTGATGGGTGATGAACGGACCTATGAAAATGCGATTGCGCTGCGAGCGGTCACCAGTAGTGATGCCATGACAGCGGATTGGGCGAGAATCCCTGACGATATTTTGGCAAGAATATCCACTCGAATTATCAACGAGGTACAAGGAATCAACCGCGTTGTCTATGATATTAGTTCAAAACCACCAAGCACAATTGAATGGGAGTAATTCGGATGAAAGTCCGAGACTATGCTGATGTCGTAGATCGCATTCTTAGTGCACTTGGAAAATCTGAACGTCTCTCAGTCTGGCACAAAACGTCATCTCCTTCTCATCCATTATACTGCTTACATTATGCTGCGAAAGTAGCAGATGCCCCTACAATTTATGTGTCAGCAGGTATCCACGGTAATGAACCTGCGGGGGTTGAATGTGCAGTCCGTCTTATTGAAAAAATTGCAGACGCAACACACCAGAACTTTTTCCGACTCCCATTAAAGGAATTCAACTGGCTTATTTCACCTTGCGATAACCCTTACGGATATGAACGAGACACACGTGAAAATGCTATTGGATACGACCTAAATCGAATGTTCGGAACGCCAAACCGATGTCCAGAGACAGCATTCATCTCAGAATCACTCCTGCAAACACAGACCTATCTCAAGGATACAATACAACTCGCGCTGGATTTACACGAGGATACAGATAGTCATGGATTTTACCTATGGGAACGTCGGTCTTCAACATGTCCCCCTATCGGCAATGCGGTAGTGAAACAGATAGAAGAAATCTGTGCAATTAACCGAGAATCCATGATTGAAGATCATCGCAATGAGAACGGTGTTATAACACTTCTTGATACAGTTACGACCAAAGGCTGGACTCGCGGGAGGTATTTGGCTGAAGAGATACAGACGCGGTGTCTCATACTTGAAACACCGACGCTATTAGACCTGGAAACACGCATAGAAGTTCACAAGGCAGCAATCCAAGCTTCGATCAAACATACATTCACCAACTACATTAAGTTGATATAGAATAGCCTTGATTAATCAGAGATTGTTAATAAACTAACTGCTCTGATATACCGCGGCAGCGGCACTTACAGCTGACCCAGTGTCAACACTATGTCCGAATTCACCAAGAAGTTTCTCAATTGCGTTTAATACGAGAAGAACGTTCTGTTGGTTAGCCGCATCTCCCATTAGTCCAATTCGCCACGCTTTTCCAGCAAATATACCCAATCCACCACCGATCTCAATATTGAAGTCTTGCATCAGACGTTTTCGGATGGTTGCATCGTCAACACCATCAGGTATACGTAATGTAGTCAACATTGGTAGTCTATTGTCTTCTGCTGCAACAGGTTCCAAACCGATCGCTTCTGCACCTGCGATCAATGCACGAGCATTGTGTTCATGACGTTGATAACGTGTCGATTCCCCTTCCTCTACTATAATTCGTAGTGCTTCCCTTAGTGCATATATGAGGGACATAGATACGGTGTGGTGATATTTACGTGTGTCACCCATCCAATATTCTTCCAGAAGGGTCACATCCATATAGAAACTCTGAATCTTTGTCTTACGGTTTCGAATCACCTCCACAGCGCGATCACTGAAACTGATTGGAGATAGTCCTGGAGGACCAGCGAGACATTTCTGCGTACAACTATAGGCGATATCAATGCCGCGTTCGTCTAATGCAACTGGTTGTCCACCAAGTGATGTAACACAATCTGCAAGAAATAGTGCATCATTCTGATGTGCAATCTCTATAATCTCTTCCAACGGTTGTAAAATACCCGTAGACGTTTCACCGTGAACTACCGCTACGAGTTTTGGGGAAACCTTTTTGCATGCCTCTGCGACCTGATCGGGTTCAATAATATTACCCCATTCGGCATGCACAGGGGTAACCACACCGCCACATCGTTCAGCAATATCAGCTATTCTACCGCCAAAGTACCCATTTATGCCAACAATGACATGATCTCCAGATTCAATAACGTTGGTCAGTGCTGTTTCCATCCCCGAAGTACCAGTCCCGGAGACAGGAAAAGTCAGCGAATTCTGTGTACCGTAGACTTGCCGTAACAAGGCAACGGTATCATCCATAATATCAACAAAATCCGCATCTAAATATCCCAACATGGGAGTTGTCATTGCTTTAAGGACACGCGGATTAGCATTACTCGGACCAGGTCCGAGAAGAATACGTGGGGGTACTTTTAATTCATCATACACTTTCCTAACTCCTATAAATAAGATAGGGACAGGCAATGACCTGTCCCTATGAAAGACTGTTTTCGAATGACAAGGATGTTAGTTATCATCCTCAGAAACTTGCCGTTCTGGTATGTTCTGTGCAATCATGTATTCTTTAATTTGACTTGCCTTAAGAACACAGTAGTTAATTACCTCTTCAACCTGTGGGTCTGATGGTTTTGAGGTTGCATATTTCTTAGGTAAGACATTGAAGTAATACAATGCATCTGCATAGTAGTTTTCTTCATTATTTGCAAGCATCGTATATGCTTCACCTAACTTACCGTAAGACAGATCACCATACTTAGTGTTTGAATAATCTTCTGCTATAGACTTGAATAGCTTAATTGCTGCTTCAATGTCTTCCTTTTTGCCTGCCTTTTGAGCCTGTCCAAGCGACGAATTAGCATACTTATACTCATTATGTGCAAGGAAACTCGCAGTCTCATTCAGAAATGCCTGGGCAGTATTTTTAGATTCTGAACTAAGACCAGGGGAAGCCAATGCCCGTTCATAGTTGTCAATCGCCTTGCGGAAAAGATCAATTTGCTCTGTCGGTTGAAGGTCCGTATCTAATGCAGAGTTATAATGCTTATTACCAATGTTGATAAAGGCTTCACCAGCGAATTTGCTATTATTATATTCTTTGACAAGGGTTTCGTTTGTAGAGAATAGCTTGTCAAGATATGCTTTTTCAGCAGACGCATTACCTGCCTCTTTCGCTGATTCCGATAGGTATTGATAGCAAGTCGCAATAGCGTATAAGGATTCAGGGGCTTTTTCATGTGCTTTATTAACCTTTCTGACCTTATCGTATTCAGCAATTGCCTTTTCAAACTGTTCGGTTGTATAATAAGCTTCACCTGCTTGATATTGCCAGAGTGCTGCATCTTTAGCATTCGGGTATCGTTGAACTAACTCGTTGAAAAGCTTAGCAGACTTATCAAAGTAGGCTACTGCTTGAGGAGACATCTCTTCATCAATACCTACTTGCATCCTACCTAAATCAAAGTTGGCTGATGCCAAATATGTTGATGCAGTTTCAAGGTTTTCAGACAGTCCGCTTGATGCGGGGAAAACACCTGCATTCGCATATTTAATAAAATCTGTAATCGGATCAATAGAAAGTAATAACTCTGGACGACGTTTAAAGCCTATCCCTACAGAGTAGTAAATCTGACCTGCTTGGAACAAGGACGTTTGCACATACGGAATGACCGTTTGTTTGTCCGCTTTTTCTACAGGTGCAGCAAGTTTACTAACTTCATAGAATGTTGACGCAGCTTGTCCACTCATATCAATGTATGGTTTTGCGTCATACCCTTGAACTACATCACTCGGTAAAAGCGAACGCGCTTTATCAGAATAGAGATAACCGAGGTTATACTGTGCAGCGGCTTTCTGTGAGACAGTTGCCGTCGGACTTGACTTAAGTGATTCTACTGAACTCACTGTTTCAGCGATAGCCTCATCTAAACGTCCTAATTTAACATACAGTTCAGAACGACGTAGACTTGCATCTGCTACCATAGAAGCAACACCAGTGTTCTGTTCCGTACTATAGTTAGTTATTAGGTTTTGGAACATTTCCAATGCTTTATCAAGCTCATTGATCTTCTCCTGATAAATCAAACCCATTCTATAGTAGGATTGTGCCTGAACCACTTTATCTGCCAAATTAATTGCATTCTGGTAATTTTTCAATGCATCATCATACATCTTAAGATGCTCATCTTGAGCATACGCCATTGCGAAGTAGGAACGTCCACGAAGGTCATCATCTTCGGTATTCGAAATAATGTATTGATACTCTTTCACAGCATCTTGATAATTACCAACACTGCTGTGTAATTCAGCAAGACGAGAATGTGCTTGAGAAATGAGATTCAATCGTGCCTGATCTTGGGTTTGTCCTTCAAGAGCAGTTACCAGTTGGAATGCATCAATAGCACCTTTGGTATCCTTCAATCCCAACTTTGCCAAACCAAGTGTATAGCCGGCACTGATACGGTTATCAACGTTTTCTGTCATCTCCGGAACCTGCATTGCTGCACCAACAGCATTCGTATAGGCAAGTTGCGCGGAATCAGCATCTTCAGCTTTTAATGCTATCTGGTAATAGCATACCGCTGCCTGATATTGTGCACTTGGTGCGATATCACTGTCCGGGAAACTTTCCACGAATGTCTTATATGCAGTAAGTGCTTCTTGATAACGTTCTTTGCCGTAGTAAGTATGCCCTATTTTAAGTTGTGATCGGATACGAGCATCTTCGGAAGCACCAGGGTTGTTAACAATTTGTTGGAGACTTGCGACGATGACATCAATATTGTCTGCATCTGTATTTTCAAGAGCAATTGCTTTGATAAGGTCAATCCGTCCAAGTGTCTTTTGAATCGTCGCATCACTGGTATTGGCGAAGTAATCATTTGCAGCATCTGCTGTCTGAATCACGAGAGACCATTTGGATGTGTCACCACGTTTTTGCGCAGCATCCTGATAAACCAACACTAATCCAAAATAAGCCTCAATGGCATTCGGACTGTCTTGATGCTCAGCGATAACTTGATTAAATGCTGCAATGGATTGTTCAGCCAATTCAGGTTTCTCTTCAGAAGCATGGTAGTAACAGAGACCTACGAGATAGAGTGCATCGTCTGCATATTCACCCGTCGGATCACCATCAACGACAGCTTGATATTGGACAGCAGCTTCTTCAAAACGGCTTTCTGCGCGCAGCAAGTCCGCAAGTTTAATCTCTGCCAATGAAAGATTGTTCTTATCTGTCAGTTGAGGCAAGATTGAATTGTAGTAGGTAATCGCTTGGTCTTTGTCACCTTGTTTCACATAACTATTTGCTGTGAGTAGAAGTGCTCGTTGATAGTACTCACTGGTATCGACTATCATCGCATAACGTTCTCGTGCTGCATCCCATGCACCGAGCATTTCGTGAGAAAGTGCCTCGTTCATGATGCACGCTTCTATTTGTGAAATACGGTCTGGGAAGTCTTGATAACGTCCTTCACTGATACCGGGAAGGAATGCTTCATCAGAGAACGTATTGATAGCTAACTGGTATGCTGTAACAGATTTATTGAGATGCTCCGTATTGAAATTTGACGAAGGGTCTCCTTCCTGATATCCTTCAGGTTTTGCTGCTTCATAGTAGGAACGACCTTCAAAGAATTTCCCCATTAACTTTACGTTATGGAATTTCGGTAGTGGACGGTAATCCCATAATTTAGCATATTCCTCTGCGGCTTCAAGGTATTGATGAAATTCAGTGCGTTTCATATCGGCAAATCGGAGTTGTACCTCTGCAGCCAGAATATCATACTCGTTATCGTTCTTATTCTTCTCAATAAAATCACGGGCAACTTTTTCCAATTCTTCCTTGCGGTCTAAGTCATTCAATGTCCAGATAGCACCATACAACGCATGTGGTGTGACAGGATTTTCCGGATAGTTGTCAACCGTATTCTGGTACCATTCTAACGCAAGTTCGAGTGTGTCATTACCTTGGTCTGTATCGCCAGCCTCACGCTGATTAGTACCAAGTTGATAATATGCTTCACCAATTTGGAAAGAGCAGTAAGGGGTAAAGTCAAGCTCTGCACCTTCTCCGCTTATTGAGGTTTTTTCATATTCGATTACTGATTGATATGAATCAACCGCATCACTCCATCGTTCCAGTTTAAACTGACTATCTGCAATTCCCATTCTTGCATCACCTACAAAGGTACTTTCCGGATATTCCTCTAACAGCACCGTGTAAGCCACAATAGCGTTTTCATAATCTTCTTGATCAAAATATGTTTGACCAATGGCAGACTGAATATCTGATTGGACTGCCCGATCTGCTGTATTTTGCATCGCAAGCTCATAGTTAACACGGGCGTTATCATAGTCTTTCTGTTTAGCGTAGATCGCACCTTGGTCAAAGTACGCAGCGGTGACAAGATTGTGATTCGGGAACTGAGTGATAAAGTTCGTATATCGACTTATTGCCTCATCGTGTCTGTCCAGTTGGTTCAAACAGTACGCAGCCTTATACATAGCTTCGGCTTGCAGTTCGGGGAAGTTTTTGAATTCTTCAGTAGCAAACTTATCAAATTCAGGATATGCTTGCTCATATTCATTTTCATCAAGGAACGATTGGGCAATGAGAAGCTGCGCATCATCCTTAAAATCGGAGTTAGGAAAATTGGCAATAATATTACTGAAGGCTGTTCGTGAGGGTTCAAAGTTTCCCAACTTATAGTTCAATTGTCCGATGGCATACCATGCATTCTCAATTTGCTGACTATTTGGAAAGTTTTCAATCAGTTGCGTGAACTTTGCTTCCGCAATCTCATATTGTTCAGTGCGATACAGAATATGTCCCCAAAGGTATGTTATACCCTCTTGGTGTTTCGGGATAGTAGCGTTTGGTGCAACTGATTCAATATACTCAAGTGCAGTAGTATAGTGATTAACATCACCACTCTGCTCTGCAAGACGAGAATAGGTGACAGCAATTTTAAAGTTCGCGAGGGTCTTGAAGTCCTTATCTATTACTTCTGTTTTTACTCCGCGTTTCTTGGATTCTTCAAGTGCCTCATTATATTTGGCGATCGCACCTTCATAATCTGCTTGTCCATATAACGATTCTGCAGAATTGTACAGTTGCTCAACCTTTTTGGAGCTGCCCATCATAAAAGGTGAGATTAGGGCAACAATTAAGGCAAGACCACCAATAATCCCCAAAAATCTTGGATTCATTACATTCTCCTTTAGATATATCTAAAATACAGTGTGGAAATCGGAAATCTTTCCGTCACGTCAATTGTGTGATTATATGGGCGGGATATATAAACCGCCCTTTACACTTAGGATTCCTACTTGATGATTCCATCAAGGTGATTTTACGAAGTATTACAAATACCCCGTCAATATATAACGTAGTTATAATTTACTAAATTCGTAAGATTCTGAGATAGTAAGTATCTCTGAAGGAACGTTCATCATTTCGTCAACAACCTGTAGTGATTTACGATACTTTCGCGGATATTGTTCTAAGTAGTGTGCAACATGAAGTTCCAACGGAAACGCTGCATAGTCATCATCTTGTAAAGGTGATTTATTGCTTAAGATATCAGGTTGCGCATAAACGATCAACTCGGAATTTGCATCATCTGATGGAACTGAACGATCATTACTAATATGCATAACAATAATATGTCCTTCAGTTTCGGTCGTTAATGGTTCCGCCAACTTCCAATAACCTGCTTTCTCAGTATCTGTCGCAAGGTTTGTGGAACTTAGTTCACCTGGTGCCTTCCGCTTTGTTATGTAATCATTGTAAATACCCTGTAACACTTCAGATTTATCGTTGTCAGTGTTGAGTTCTTGGGCTATGACCGGCTTACCGGCTCGTGTGGAAAAATGATCTGAATGCGGTGGAACGTACTGTTTATATATGGACATCCCAACAATTCCTGTTACAATTAACAAAAACAGCGTGCCTAACGGTAACAAATTTCTACTAATGAAACTATATCGACCAAAACTCTGACGAACTCGCGTCAGAAAAGACCAAGTAAACTGTCCTACTGAGGTATTTAGACGTTCATATAGTGGTGTGGGACCTTTATTTTCAATGCAACGGTGCAATTCTACCTCAAATTGATGGTAATAATTATCAGGCACTTTAGGCTCAACATAGTAACCAACAACCAGATCACGCGTTTTTCTAAGCGCAGCAACTTCATGTCGACATGTTTTACAGAACCTAAGATGTTCCTCAACCTTTTCCGCGTCTTTGGTTGAGAGTGTATCATCTATGTAATCTGATATAAAACGTTGTGTGGCGTTACACTTCAGTTTCATAATTTTTTCGGCTTCAACCTTTAACATTTAGTATTTGAAACCGCTCCCACAAGGCTTATCCAAACACTTTCAATTATATTGAACAATAGTGGTAACTAAATATTGGAGTTAGCATCAACATACGGCTTTAACAGTGTTCTGAGTTGTTTTCGTGCATAGTGTAAACGTGAACGGACTGTCCCTTCTGAACAATTTAAGATTGACGCTATTTCCGCATGTGTTAATCCTTCTAATTCATGGAGGATAACTACAATCCTATGTTTAAGTGAAAGGCTATTGACCGCTTTTGTTACCCAACGACGTAGTTCTGCTTTCTCCGCGTGTATTTGAGGATCATTCACCATCTCTGCTTGCTGTCTTACACTTAGATCAAAGTCAATTTCTTGTGCATTGCTAAGCGGAGATTCACGTCTGCGTTCGCGACGTTTGACGAAATTCAGTGCCTCATTGACAGCTATCTTATACACCCAAGTTTCAAAAGCTGCCTCTTGCCGAAAGGTGTGAATTGACTGATATACCTTAATAAAGGTCTCTTGCATTACATCGTTAGCATCTTCGTGGTTTTTAGTAATTTGTAACGCGAGGCGATGCACCATCCGCTTATACTTATCAACCAACGGGGCTAACGCTGTTTCATCTCCTTCGCGGAGATGGTCAATGAGCAAGGCTTCAGTTCTTTCCACGAAAAAAGTCTCCTTCGGTTTCTACTATATTTAGACAACACCATTTTAAAAACTGTTCAAATATTCTAAAAAGACATTATAGCATAAATTCATATATTGTGTAGAAAAAATTGATCGGCACACTTCCAGACCATTTCATTGAATAATGCGTTATTCAATCCAATTAAAAAATGTGTTCTTTCTATTGCTGTACAACTAAAAAAGGACAACGTATCGTAAGATACGCTGTCCTTCATAACCGAAATAGTCGGAAATTTATTCTTTAGCTTTAGTGACAAATGTCAGTTCGACTTCGGTTTCGTTGCCAGCACCGTCTTCGACTGTACCTGCGATTGTGTACTCAGTTTCGTTACTGAGTTCTGCACCGGCAATACCCGTGAGGGTAATCGTATCACCATCAGTTGAGGATTCCCAACCGAGATCGTCATCGCCATCCATTAGCATAAGGTCGCCAGTGACAGGTTCGGAGAAGACAACTTCAATGCCATCTTCAAACACGTCATCTGGATTGACCCCTTCAGCTCCATCTTCGGGATCACTGGATGTGACTTCCGGTTTGGTATCATCTGCTGCTATGACAGTGTAGGTAAGATCTTGCGATCCACCACCATTTTCCCAAGACACTGTAATAGTAAGAGAACCAGTCGTGTATCCATCTGCGGGCGGTGTGATTGTCCGAGTTGTGCCAGATGTAGAGACAGTACCGCCACCGGTAACTGTTACTTCACCAGGGTTGTTGTCAAACTTGAGGGAAATGCTAGCATTTGCTGCAAGTTCTGATCCACTGGCAGGCGAAGCACTTTCTAACGCTGCATCTGGAGTTTCAGCATCATCATCATCATCTCCACCGCATCCAACCAATGAAACGGCAAGCAAGGCTGCCATGACTATTGCCAATGTTCTAAAAAAAAGTTTCATGAGTAGGTAACTCCTTAATTAAGGTTTATCAGAATGTAAGGTACCCGTAAACGGGCACAGGTTAAAAACTTCATATATTCATACATATATGTATATAGATATAAGGTTTCCGTGTTGTCATTCGGTAATTTCGACGAATGTAGCGGAAACCTATCATCAGGTCTTTGTATAGTCAAGTAATTTTCAGACTATTTCGTATGTCCTCCTCTGAGATGTTTAGAGGATAGACGATGCTTTGAGAATAAAACTTTATATGGAACAATCACCTACTAATACCATTGGATAGGCGAATCAGTTCCGAAAGTCAACGCCCAAACTCAATATCTTTTAGTTTAGCAAATTTTGCAAAAACTGTAAAGGTGAAAAAGTTTAACAAATTTTGCAAAAACTGTAAAGATGAAAAATCGATTTTCGTATAAATATTATACAAAATGTACTTATTTTTGTAAAGTAAAAATAAGTGTTTATTATAAATTTGCTATAGCATAGCATAAATTATAATGTTAATCAACAGAAAATAAAACATAAAATATTACATGTTAAATGCAATAACAGTTTATTGATTGTCAAAAAGTGTCATCTGTTCCGCTGAATTTCCATCGGCATGGTTTTGTAGTCGTTCAGGATCTGATAACAAATCAACTACTGTATCAAGTTGCTTCGGTAAAAAGGATATAGCCCCTTTATTTATGAGTTGCCTTGTTCCATCACTTTTCTGATTGTTGGCATCCCACTGACAAACTAAAACATGCCGGTCTTGGCGTTCTGCGTATCGGGCAGTATGCATTGCACCACCTTCTTTGGAAGTTTCAACAACCACAGTTGCCATCGAAAGTCCACTGATAATCCTATTACGAAGCACAAGATTAGCAGGGGTTGGTGAAACTGTAAATGGGTGTTCTGAAAAAAGGCAACCAGTTTCACATATTTTATGAGCGAGTTCGGTATTTTCAGGTGGATAAACAGAATATAAATCCGTTGAAAGAACAGCAATAGTTATACCGTTTACCTCTAACGCAGCACTATGAGCAGTTGTATCTATACCGTTGGCAAGTCCACTCACAACCGTATAACCCGCTTCAACTAACCGTATAGAAAGTTCAAGAGTTACATTAATACCTTCAGCTGATGGACGTTTAGTTCCCACAATAGCAACACACTTATCACTTACCTCAGATAATTCACCAACTCTGCACAATACAGTCGGAGCATCTGGTATAGATTTTAGTCGTGTCGGATATTCATTGTCTTCAGGAAAAAGAACCGTGATGTTTTGAGCTGCAAGTTCATCCAATTTCTGACGTAATTCAGTTAATCTTTTGCGGACAGTAAGTATTCTTAATGCCAAAGTCGGATTGAATTGTGGCAGCTGTGCTATCTCAACCAGTTCTGCTTCAAAAACACGTTGAACGTTACCGAAACGGGTCAACAAACGTTTGATGCGAACAGGACCGATCCCTTCAACCGATGCAAGGGCAAACAAATATTCGCGATGTATTTTTTCGTCTGTTTCGGTTGAATGTGTCATAAAAACGGTACAACTCCAGCAGATTAAACCAAATCTTTTATTATCATAATTGCTATATTAAATATAACATATTTTGATTTAATTTACAATATAAATATTGATAGTGTGCCAAAAGCATTTAATTGGTAATATGCACATTAATATTGTGTAGAGTTACATCCAAAGGTAACTCCTGCAAAATCTGCACAGAAATCAATTGACACTATTGACAGATTAAGGTATCCTATAGTTAAGTGATGATAAGATTTGGAGAAGCAGATGACAGACAAACCGATAAACATCCTTGAAACACAAGAACTGAGTCGGCACTATGGTGGGGTAATTGCACTGTCTCAGGTTACAATACAAGTTCACCCGGGTCAAATTTCAAGTTTGATAGGTCCCAACGGTGCTGGAAAAACAACACTATTTAACTGTGTTACTGGGTTAGATTCACCTACACTTGGAAGGGTCAATTTCCTCGGGAAACCAATCACTGGTTTACGTCCTGATGAGGTCACAAGTCTTGGAATCGCAAGGACATTTCAAAATATTAGGCTTTTTTCTGAGTTAACTGTGCTTGATAACGTCAAAATTGGCAGACACTCACGCACCTCCAGTGCATTTCTTGGTGCAGTTTTTCACACTTATAGACAGCAAATAGAAGAAAATGAAATTACGGAATACGCTAAGGAGATGCTAAAATTTGTCGGGTTAGCAGACGTTAGTGGTCAAACAGCAGGAAACCTCTCTTATGGAGACCAACGCCGCGTTGAAATTGCAAGAGCATTAGCAACGGAACCTATGCTTATTCTCCTTGACGAACCTGCTGCTGGTATGAACCCGCAAGAGACACAACAACTGATTGATCTAATCTATACAATTCGCGAACAAGAAATATCAGTCTTGCTCATTGAACACGATATGAAGTTAGTAATGAAAATTTCCGATTGGGTCTCTGTGCTTGACCATGGCGAAAAAATTAGTGAAGGACTACCCTCAGACGTACAAAATGATGAACGCGTGATTGAGGCATACTTGGGAACTTCTGATGATGCTTGAACTCCAGAACATTCATACGTATTATGGAAATATCCGTGCGGTACGTGGTATTTCAATTGTGGTCAACGCTGGTGAAAAGGTGTGTATGATTGGCGCAAATGGTGCCGGCAAATCTACTACACTCATGACTATCTCAGGCGTTTACACACCTGTAGATGGTACTATAATCTTTGAAGAAGAGGACATTACTGGAATTTCAGCGGAACAACGTGTGTCACTCGGTATTTCACAAGTACCTGAAGGACGAATGATTTTTTCGGATATGACTGTCCTTGAAAATCTTGAACTCGGTGCATACATAAGAAACGATTCTACCGGAATAAGATCTGATTTAGACAAGATATTTGATTATTTTCCAGTGCTTGCTGAACGACGGAAACAACGAGGTGGAAGCCTCAGCGGTGGTGAACAACAGATGTTAGCGATCGGCAGATCGTTGATGTCAAATCCGAGACTCTTGCTCCTTGATGAACCTTCTCTCGGTCTTGCACCACTGATTGTAAAACAGATTTTTGAAATCCTTCAACAGATTAATGAAGAGGGTACGACCATACTATTAGTGGAGCAAAATGCACAACTTGCTCTGAACTTAACAGATAGAGGTTATGTGATGGAGACTGGAGAAATAACAATTGAAGGTGCATCTGATGACCTTTTGGCAGATGAGCGCGTACGACAAGCTTATCTGGGAGAATAACCATAGATGTTTCCTACGCTAATTGATCTGGAACCGATTTTATCTATTCCAATCGGCATTCACAGTTACGGCGTAATGTTAGCAACGGCTTTTATTACCTGTAGTGTCCTTATACAGCGTGAATTGAACAGGAGAGGGTTAGAAGGCGATGTCGCTACAACTATTGTTATTGCCGGTGCTATTGGTGGGATTTTAGGAGCAAAAATCTATTTTGTTTTCCTTGATGGCAGGATAGAAGTCGCTGAAATCTTCTCTCCAAGTGGATTAGTCTGGTATGGTGGATTGTTTGGTGGAAGTGCAGCTGTTGCTTGGGTTATCCAACGATCTCCTAATCCGTTCTTACCCACGGTGGACGTAATTGGTCCACTCCTGTTACTCGGTTACGGTATTGGTAGAATCGGATGCTTGCTTGCTGGCGATGGGGACTACGGTCCACCCACTGATGTTCCATGGGCAATGTCGTTTCCAAACGGAACCGTACCTACTACTGACCTCGTTCACCCAACACCTATCTATGAAACCTCAATGTCGGTTATATTTTTCGGTATTTTGTGGTCACAGCGTAAAACAGCTGCTTCAATTCCCGGTCTACTTTTTGGTGCGAGTCTGGTTTTGATCGGTGTGGAAAGGTTTATAGCCGAATTCTGGAGACTTACCCCGCGTGTGTTTCCACCAACATCGTCCTTATCATGGTTGACATCCCCGCAATTGGTCAGTATTCTCCTGATTTGTTTTGGCATCTTCTTTATGGTGTGGATGTTCAAACGTCCAAGGGTAGCAGTAGATGTTGAAACACCAATATCTGAACCTAAAAAAGAAACACCGCCTCCACAAAAACGAAGACGGCGGCGATGAGTTAAATTGGTTTCGTTAAAGTAGTTAAATTGGATATTGGAAATGATAGATTCATTAAACAGTTCTACCTCCTATGTTCCATTAACACCTAATCGGTAAGCAGTTGTGTGAAAGCTTCAATACTTTGCACCTCTGCAGCAGCAAGATGCAACTCTTCAAGTCGTTGCAGGTTGTCTATATTTTGAAGTGCTGGAGCCAACGCATTGACTGCATCTACTGGCAATTTCATCTTTAGTAATGCCATAATATGTTTAATGGTATTCTCTCTGGCAATTTTTGCCACTTGGCGTTGGTAAAATTTAGATTCTCGCATAAGTTCCTCCTGTATAAGTCGTTCATACAACTCAGAATTATGTACTATACTTCCAAACAAGGAAATAGCATAAAGTAGATCGCCTTGTATCCGCTGATCAACAGGCGCAGCAAGCGTTGCATCCACACATTCTTTATCCCACTGTTCAATCTCCATCCCAATGGGTGGTTTCATGAGTGGCGTAAATGGCAAAATACTTGGGACATTCAACTCCAAAACCGCTTGCCCTTCTATATCAAACAGTCGTATCACCTTATAGTGTAGACTATATTTGTAACCACCCCAACTATACTCATACCTTCCAGTATCACTTCTTCCCGCATTTGGATGGAAATAGATGACGTTTGAGTAGACAGGTATTTCATGTGCTCCCACGAGGTATCCATGATATGCTGCGTTTCGTGCCCACATCGGCTTGTGTGTGCTATCGCGAAGTTGCAATTCAATATGTAAGATAACTTCACGATTATCAACGCGAATACGCTTTGTGCTGTCTGTGCGTTGTCCTACAATAGTCTGTTGTTCTGTATCTATGTTTTCAAGCACCTCAACATTGTTCACACCGAGTACAAACCGTGAGATATCAGTGGCAAAATCTATCAATAGATCTTTTGCCATATTATCGTAGTCTTGGGACATAGGATGATTGAATAATAGTGATATCAGAAAGTTAATATAATGATATAATCTGATTGTATATTAATATAAGACCAGTTTTGAGAACAAATTCTGAATATGTGTGTTGACATGCTTTACCTATTCACGTACCTGACCATCACCATAAATCACATATTTATAACTTGTCAAACCCTCAAGTCCCATTGGACCGCGAGAGTGGAGTTTCTGTGTGCTAATACCAACCTCAGCCCCTAACCCAAACTCATAACCATCCGTGAAGACAGTACTCGCATTGACATACACCGCAGCAGAGTCTACCTCTTTGAGAAAACGCTGCGACGCTGAATAACTCTCAGTGATAATCGCATCAGAATGATGTGATCCATAAGTTTCAATATGGTCAATTGCAGTGTCTATATCGTCTACCACCCGTATAGATACGATGTAATCAAGATATTCTGTGCGCCAGTCCTCATCCGTTGCGGGTTTAGTGTCGGGACATATCTGCTGCGTCCTTTTACAACCACGAACTTCAACATTTGCATCCCGTAGTAACTCACAGTAATTGGGCAGAAACTTTTTCGCTACATCTACGTGAACAAGTAGTGTCTCTAAAGCATTACAAACAGCGACTTTATACCCAACCTTCGCGTTCATACAGATCTTAGTAGCCATCTCAAGGTCAGCGGCTTCGTCAACATAAATATGACAGATACCATCAGCATGTCCAAGCACAGGAATGGCAGATTCCTTCATCAAAAACTGCACAAATTCGTTGCTACCGCGGGGAATAACGAGATCAATATATTCTGGAAGACGAATCATATCATGCACTGCTTGCCTGTCCGTTGTATCAACAAATTGGATAGTATCTGGTACACCTTCTTTGGCGGCAGTATCACTGAGGATACGGGCAAGTATCGTATTTGAGTGAATCGCTTCCGAACCGCCCCGTAAAATAACCCCGTTCCCAGATTTGATACACAATGCTGAGACTTCAACGGTTACGTCTGGACGTGACTCATATACGACTCCCACAACACCGATGGGAACTCGGACTGTGCCTATTTTGAGTCCGTTGGGACGTTCTCTCATGCTGATGACTTCACCGATTGGGTCGGGAAGGGCTGCAACTTGACGTAGGTTGTCTGCCATTCGTTCAATCTTCTGATCATCTATTAAGAGACGTTGCATAAGCGGTGCAGCAAGACCTGTTTTCTTACCGTTTTCAAGGTCAAGACGATTTACTTCCTGAATATCGTCCTTTGCTTTCAGAATTTTTTCAGCCATCGCAAAAAGCGTATTATTTCGAATATCGGCAGAACTGCGCGATAAAACACGCATTGCTTGCTTTGCTTTCCGCGCTTTCGATTGAATCATGTGTTGTATATCTGCGTTCATAATTTCCTTCTCTATATCTTGGTCGTGTGGTATATTATGTTTCTTATTAGGACAATTATAATATAATTATGGTAATATCTGCAAGTTGTTTTGATGGGATCATATTACAGCCTTAGCGGAATCAACACAACCCATGTAAACACGTAATAATAAATATACGTTAATATAATACAAAATATAATACAAAGACCCAAGTTTAATCGGAGAAATATGACTCATAAATTTATGGCTATATCTGCCCTACTTGTTTGCTTAATGCTACTAACTATGTTTGGCTGCGGAAGCGATGAGGAAGAACCGGAGAAACCAACCACTGAACCGACTACCACAGAAACAAAAGAACCACCAGAAGAGTTACTCGGTTCTTGGGAAGTTATATCAATAAACGATGAAGATCCGTTGATATTTGTAAATGCTGATGAACCTGATGAAGAGGACCGTCCAAAAATAAATACTGAAAACTTCACTTATGAATTTGCTGCGGATGGGTCGTGGACACTGAATGTCAAGTTTGAAATGGTAGAATTTCCAGAAATTCCCGATATTGAAGGTAAGATTGTGTTGACTGGAGTTTGGTCAGGCACCTATACCGTTGACGATTCTATCCTATCCTTGGTTAAGGTAGAAACAGATGTGAACATAGCGTCTGTTCCAGAAGATTTTTTTGATAATTTCTTTGAAGTAAGTCTAATAGAAGCAAAAAATGAGATCATTGAGAAATTCAAAACCCACGTCTTCAATCCCTTTGCCAAAACCACTATCTCCATAGATGGAGATGCACTCACCCTTAAAGCTACAGGTTCCTCAAAAGATACAATGATTCTTGAAAAACAGTAGGTATCCTTGTAAAACTAAACAAAAAACGAACAATAGGTACATCGCCTACTGTTCGTTTTTATATTCCTATTCAAACGGATAACGGTTATTCGTACTCCTTTAGAAATCCTCTGAATTCTCTGCGATGTGTTTCTTCATCAGCAAGTAGTCTTATACAGAGGTCTTGCGTAACGTAGTCTAATCCATCACATAGACGGATAATTTTATTGTATTGATCTATAGCAGCGTCTTCCGCTTCAATGACACCGTGAATCGCAGCCACTACATCAGTAGTATTTTCTGGTGGTTGCAATGAACGCTGTGTGGGTGTGAATTTGAACGAACCGGGAACGTTTCCACCGATCTCCTTGATACGTGATGCGAGACCTTGCGCATGTGAAATTTCCGTTTGAATATCCGCTGCAAGCGACTTTTTAATCTCTTCAGCACGGATTCCGTCTAAATCAACTGAAATTGCCAGATAGTTAATCGTCGCCTCCAACTCCATCCAATATACTTTCGTCAGTTCTTCAATTATTTGGTCTCTTTTTGCTTGTTCCATAGTTTACTCCTATCAATAACTTATTGGATTTCAATGTAATGTTGTTCAGCAATAGAAAATAAAATGCTAAAAATCCGTAAAAACCTAAAAAGATTTAGGTTCGGCATCACACATGGGTAACCATTTGGATACCTTAATATATTAAACGACACATCATAAGTTCGGTTAACATAATTTCGTTAATAGAAATTAGAAAAACTGAAACAACATTGACACTTCTTACAACCTAAGATGATTAGCATACATTTCGCAAAATTACTTGACAATTTGAGAAAAATCGGGTATCCTTATTAGTTAAGAAAGTAGATTACAACAAGTATTATAAGGTAAGAAACAGAAAGGATACTGTTATGAAACGCACCTATCAGCCACATAGGCGGAAACGGAAAAACAAGCTCGGATTTAGAAAACGGATGTCTACCCGTCATGGCAGAAAAACCATTGCGCGCCGCAGAGCAAAAGGTAGAAAAATCCTCAGCGCATAAAATTGACAAAATACAATTAGAAAGATGCCTCGTACTTTTAACTTACCCCGCTTTTATGAAAGTCCTATTATTTCTGCTGTTAAGGCATCGCGGCGGAATATGGATACCCGCAAACGGGACCTATCCCCCTCCATTTTAGATTTTGGACCTGTCCGTTTTAAAATAGCACGCCATTTCGGATTCTGTTATGGTGTTGAAAATGCTGTTGAGATAGCATATCGTGCCCTTGAAGAGAATCCAGATAAACGTATTTTCCTACTATCAGAAATTATCCATAATCCACGCGTCAACGACAATTTGAGACAAAACGGAGTACAATTCCTCTCTGATACTGAAGGCAATCCGTTGCTGCCATTTGATGTGTTGGTACCTAATGATGTCGTCATTGTACCCGCTTTTGGCACAACGTTGGAAGTTGAACAGGAACTCAACGATCGAGGTGTTACACTTTCATCCTATAATACAACATGTCCGTTTGTTGAAAAGGTATGGAAGCGAAGCCAGGAGATTGGCAAGCAGGATTACACCGTTGTGGTGCATGGAAAACGTTATCATGAGGAGACGCGCGCCACATTTTCACATGCACAGGCGGAAGCACCTGTCGTTGTCGTGCGGGACCTTGTGGAAGCAGAAGACCTCGCAAAAGTGATACGCGGGGAAGCAGATGCTGATTTTTTCTTCGAAAAGTTCGCTGACAGATATTCCGAAGGATTCCATCCAGACTTCAACCTAAAACGTATCGGTGTTGTCAACCAAACAACAATGCTCGCAACAGAAACACAAGCAATTGCAGATTTATTGCGGCAGGCTATAGTCACAAGATACGGTGAATTGAATCTCACTGAAAATTTTGCTGATACCAAAGATACCCTCTGCTATGCTACAAAAGAGAACCAGGACGCAACGCTCGCACTTATCGCTGAAGGTGGTGATGTGGCAGTCGTGGTAGGTGGATACAATTCTTCCAATACAAGCCATCTCGTAGAGCTTTGCGAACACAAGCTGCCAACATACTTCGTCCGAGACGCTGAGGAGTTACTCAGTCCAAGTAAAATACGTCACTTATCGCTTGAGACAAAAAAAGTGCAGATGACTGAGGATTGGCTGCCGACTGAACATCCTGATGGTAGTTCGGTCGACATTGTTTTGACTGCTGGGGCATCCTGTCCAGATATTCTGCTTGATGAAGTGTTGCGGAAAATTGTCGGATGGTTCTCAAATACGCGTTCTGTGGATGAAGTACTTGCACCGTATGCGTAAAAGGTATACTTTGGTGATAACTTTAAATATAATGAACAAACTCCATTTAGTCAATATGTATAGCCTAAACATGACGCAGTGCTTCTGTTGGGGTGAGGCGCGAAGCTTTATTTGCAGGGTAGATGCCGAAAAAGATACCGATACACGCAGAGACACAGAAGGCGATAACAGCAGCTTTCACCGACACAATTGCAGGCCAAGCCGCATCTTTAATCAAAAACGTTGAAATGATCCAACCCGAACCGGTTGCGAGTCCGCTACCGATAAAAATACCGATTAGTCCACCACAGATACTTAAAACAATCGCTTCAATCAGAAACTGGATTAGGATGTCAGTTCGCTTTGCGCCAATGGCTTTCCTTAAGCCGATTTCGCGTGTTCTTTCTGTAACGGACACTAACATGATATTCATAATACCAATACCACCGACAAACAACGCAATACTTGCCACGGCTCCAAGCAGTACCTGAACAATCCGACTGACATTTCCTACCTGCTTAATCATTTCCTTAGCAGTAAAAAAGTCAAAGTATTTTTCATCTCCGTGTAATTGCCGAAAAGCGACTTTTATTTCAGCAACAGCTTGCTCAACTTTCTCATAACTCTCCGCTTGACCAAACAGGACTATCCAACCTTTTCGTTGTCCTATAAAACGCGTCCCCATCGTCAAGAGTGGAATTATAACACGGTTATCCCACCCTTCAGTCGCCATCATATTACCTTTTTCTTCCATAACACCGATGACGGTAAACCTTTCTCTATCAATTTTCATTTCCTTGCCAATTGGATCATCCATCTGAAAGAAGTCTTTATGTACTTCAGAACCAATCAGACAGATAGGTTCTCGTCTATCCATTTCTTCGTTAGTAAAGAACCTTCCTGTTTTAACATACCAATTATTTACATCTTGAAATGTGGGTGTAACACCGTGAACTTGGAGAGATTGATTTACGTGTCTGTGTGATACTCGGCGCGGCATTCCAGACTGTGCAGTTGCCGTTTTAAGGGATGGACATGTTTCAAGGATAAACGCAAGGTCTTCATACTCTATATATTCCGGATGCTTATTTTCTCTATACGAACCATCCTCCCTACGAATATGATCCTTTCGAAAGCAAACGATCATCCCAGCACCGCCAATTCGTTCCATTTCTATCAAGATAAGGTGTTCCGCGCCCCCACCGACAGAAACGACTGCGACAACTGCTGCAATACCGATGATTATGCCCAACGTCGTTAGCACGGAACGTAACTTATTACGTCTCAGTGCTGCTAAACCGACACTAACACCTTGTGTTATTTGCATGGGTTTCTAAATTCCAATAGAGATTGATATTACTCAGGTTTCAGGGATTCACCGTGTAACAAAAACGCACGGATATCATATCGTCCAGGACGTTCAACAGGTAAATCACCATTTTCAATCATCAAATCGAGTGGGTTTGCATGCGTGCGGAGTGGCAATTGAACTACTTCATGCATACGGGCGGATTCATAAATTGCCATGATGATTTCAACAGCAGCACGACCATGTTTTGCTTCACCACGATGCTCCGGACCATCATCCAACCATTCAACAAGTTCCTGTGCTTGTGCGACGTGTTGGTTCGTTCCATCTGAAGGTCGTTCTTCCCAATCGGTTGCTTTATTATTCAGTAGTCGGACCCGTCCTTCTGTAACATCCGCGATTCCGTCTGAGCCGTAGACAATGCCGCCTTGATAGTTCGGTCTACCAATCTCCTGCATCAGCATACCGATACATCCGTTTGAAAATCCAACAATTCCCGCACTTCGATCCTCAATCTGTATATCGCGTTCGAAGCGATCTGTTTTGCGTTCAACGTTACCAATTACCCATTGTGGTGCAGGATCACCAAGTACATACCGCATCATATCAAAGAGGTGTGAGCAGTCATTTAACAACCCTTGTCCACCATGACAGACGATCTGACGCGGTTCTCCAATCGCCCCTTCAGCGATGAGATTACGGGCATCTGTCCAAGCAGAATTAAATCGACGTTGGTGACCAATGACGATTTTGACACTGTTCCTGTTCGCTGCAATTAACATATCATCACATTCACCAAGACTCACACCCATCGGTTTTTCACATAGAACAGCCTTCGGTGCTCTTGCACATGCTGCGATTGTCATAGGGGCATGAAGTTTATGCCACGTGGCAACACTGACAATATCAAGATCTTCCTTATCCAACATCTCACGCGGATCAATATAACAGTTTTCTTTTGGAACATCGTAGTTGTTAGCGAATTTATCAAGTGCTGCCTGAACGGGATCAGCAAGTGCAACGATTTCTGTCTGTTCAACTCCCTGATAACCACGTGCATGCGCGTTTGCAATCCCGCCACATCCGATAATGCCAACACGATATTTTGATGCCATATTCTTCTCCATATTACTGATTAGTGAATATTAATCTTATATCCAACCTACAATTGCATAAAAGTCTATAACTATATGTGATAGGCACGCTCAGAAAGCGCGCCTATCACATATTTATACATTTTATACTACTGGTTAGCTTGGACTATCTCTGCTTGTGTTTTGCCAAAATTGTTGGCAACCGCAACCAGATCTAAAATATTTACTATACCATCCATATTTACATCGCCAGAGAGGTTATCGCCAGATTCACCGAACTGATTTGCAACCGCAACCAGATCTAAAATATTTATTATGCCATCGTCATTGAGATCCCACGGCACGGATTCAATCGTTGTTGTGGTCGTAACTTCAGCGGATTTTGTGCTATCACCTTGAGATGTAGCAGTCACAGTGATCTCGTATTCACCCCGTTCTGTTAATAAATCACCTGAAGCGGTAAACATGACTTCCACTGATTCTCCAGCGGAGAGTATAAGTTCCAACTGACTTGTAGCAGGCACTTCAGAATCAGGTAGACTAAATGAACCGAGAACGGCACCACCTATTCCTACCTCTGCTGAAGAACCGAGAATTATCGTATCATCAGTATCACCGGTGTTTGTTACTGTGAGAGTATATGTGACACCTTTGAGGAAATTCCACGTCGCGCCTTCAAGTTCACCTACACTTTCTAACATAACCCCGTATTCCGGTGGAACAACGGTAATCGTAGTTGTTGTCGTAAGTGAAGCAGTTTTTGTCCTATCTCCCTGTGAAGTGGCAGTAACAACGATTTCATATTCACCCGGTTGTGTGAGAAGATCACCCGCAGCAGTAAACATCACTTTTGCTGATGCACCTGCGGCAAGCATAATCTCCAACTGGCTTGTAGCAGGTTCTTCGGAGTCAGGTAGACTAAATGAACCAAGAACGGCACCACCTATTCCTACCTCTGCTGAAGAACCGAGAACTATCGTATCGTCAGTATTTCCGTTATTGGTCACTGTCAGTGTATAAGTTACACCTTCCACCATATCCATCGTTGTCCCAGTGAGTGCCCCTACACTTTCTAACATCACGTCGTAGACAGGAATAACAGTCGTGGTAGTTGTAACTTCAGCAGTTTTTGTGTTATCTCCCTGCGAAGTTGCGGTAACCTTGACTTCGTAGCTACCAGCAGCAGCGAGGTTATCACCAGAAATAGTCAACATGACTTCAGCGGAAACACCAGCAGCAAGTGATACTTCAGTCTGACTGAGTGTCACCTCTGTACCTGATGTCACTAAGTCAATAACATCATCCGTGTTTCCGTTGTTCGTAATATTGAGCGTATAAGTGACACCTTCACTCGCATCAGAAGTTTCAGTCGTCAACGCACCAACACCTGCTAACGTGATGTCATAAACAGGAAGAATAGTTGTGGTAGTTGAAACCTCAGCAGTTTTTGTGTTATCCCCTTGCGAAGTCGCAGAAATCTTGACTTCATAATCACCGGCAGTTGCTAATACATCACCGGAAATAGACAATATTACCTCAGCAGAAGCACCCACTGCAAGCGAAACAGAAGTTTGGCTTAAGGTAGCGGTAGTCCCTGATGTCGTGAGATCAATAACGTCATCCGTGTTTCCATTGTTCGTAATATTAAGCGTATAACTAACACCTTCACTCGCATCAGAAGTTTCGGTCGTCAAAGCACCAACACCTGCCAATGTTATACCATAAACAGGTAGAATAGTTGTGGTAGTTGTAACTTCAGCAGTTTGGGTGTTATCCCCTTGCGAAGTCGCAGTAACCTTGACTTCGTAGCTACCAGCAGCAGCGAGGTTATCACCAGAAATAGTCAACATGACTTCAGTAGAAGCACCTACTGCAAGCGAAACAGAAGTTTGGCTTAAGGTGGCGGTAGTCCCTAATGTTGTGAGATCAATAACATCATCCGTGTTTCCGTTGTTCGTAATATTGAGCGTATAAGTGATACCTTCACTCGCATCAGAAGTTTCTGTCGTCAAAGCACCAACACCTGCTAACGTGATGTCATAAACAGGAAGAATAGTTGTCCTTGTCGTAATTGCAGCAGTCTTTGAACTATCATTTTCTGAAGTCGCAGTTACATTAACATTATATGTTCCTGCTCTCGTAAGTGAATCACCTGGAATGGTTATTGAGAATACCGATGATGCACCCGCGCTAAGTGGTATCGTTGTCCGACTTAGTGTAGCAGTTGTATCACCTGATGTTGTTAAATTAAACGTATCGCTCGTGTTACCTGTATTTGTTACGCGGAGTGTATAACTGACTCCATTCCTCGCATCTGATGTCTCGGAGGTTATGTTTCCTACTCCTGCCAAGGTAACACCGTAAACAGGCTGAACTGTCGTAGTCGTAGTGATTGTATCTGTTTTTGAACTGTCCTTTTGCGATGTGGCAGTAACGTTGACCTTATATTCTCCAGCTGATATAAGAGAAACACCAGAAACTGACAAGGTAACGTTTCTGGAAGCACCCGCAGCAAGTGATACAAAAGATGGACTTAATATGGCGGAAGCATCACCTGAAGGCGTCAAACGTATCGTATCAGAATCATTACCGGTGTTTGTTACACGCACCGTATAACTTGCCCTTGTGCCTGTACTAACCGTTTTGCTCAATGTTCCTACACCTGCTAAAGTAACTCCATAAGTTGCGGCTTCAGATGTGGCTGTATTGGTATAGATAAAATCATTTCCAGAACCACTATCACCGTTAGCAGCATTCCCTGCAGCGTAGAATGTAATTTCCCCTACGTCGGTACTTGGTGCGGTCCACTTAAACGTCCACTGGTTATTGTCACTTTTTCCTGCAGCTGTACCAGCAGCAGTATGTTGAATGTATTGTTTGCTGTTTGCTTCTGATACTTGTGTATTTCCATCCGCTATAGCAAAAGTACCGGCACGTATACTATTGTCGTTTAATGCGGTCATCTCAAAACCCCATCTGCTTTGTCCGGTACGAGATAAATTGACAACAATATCATACATTTCACCCGGTGTATATACCTGAGGCACCGTCAACATCAACGCATCATTCAACTCGTTCAGAGTATTACCAATGTGACACTGTACACAGGTTCCTTCATTAGGTGCTCCAGTTAATCCATCTGGGGGATCAAATGAAAATGCAAATACACTACTGCTGCTGACAACAAAAAGAAGCACTACGCATATAGCAACAATGTTTTTTAAGTTAATCAATAGTCTCTCCTCCGCATATACGCGAAAAAACGCCCCACCGCCGACGCTAATCTAAAAGGATTTGGGGTCGGAAAACCGGCAGTCGGGGCGTTTTTTGCTGTGTTTGCGTTTAATTAACGTAACTTACTTCAGGATTACCATCTTACGGGTAGTTGAAAAATCATCTGTTTTAAGTGTATAGAAATAGATACCACTTGCAACAGATTCACCCGCATTGTTTTTACCATCCCAATACGCTGCGTTGGATGAGGTCATATATGCACCAACAGACTTGTGACCTAAATCCAAAGTTCTAACCAAGCTACCTGACGCACCATATATCTCTATCGTTACAATAGAATCACGATTGAGTTGATAAGGTATCCAAGTTTCTGGGTTGAACGGGTTGGGGAAGTTCTGACCAAGAACAGTATCTTTTGGTCGCACATCACCAACACGCATTTGCACACTCAGGAACGCGTTGTTAATATCTGATGTTTGGACAGTGCGTTCGAACGGACCGGACACGACAGTACCATTTTCGTCAACAAGTGAAATCTCGACCTTATCACCTGCTTCAACGACACTCTTACGATTTAAGTCTGCCCATACAGCAGTAACGCGTCCATTGTCATTCGTAACTTTCTCGGTTGTAACAACACCAGTACGTAGGTTTTTGGCAACCATGGTATAAGTTGCACCGCTTACTTGATCTTGCAAGTTACTTGTGAGGACAAATGCCCAAGCATCTTGAGCGGTGTTTATCTTAGGTGCAGCTGCCGCTTCTTCCGAATCCATTTCTGCTGGTTCGTTAGACCAAGCATTACCAGAGAACGTAACAGTTTTACCTTCAGGTGTATTAACGATATAACCTTTGCCACCCTCAATTGCGAAACCGTCATCATCTTCAGCAACAACATAACCCACAAAACTTTGTGAATATCCGTCTAACTTGACGACAACCGTAGAACCTAACATTTCAGCAAGGGATTTTGCCGTGTAAGGTTCTGCTGGCATAAGTGGAACAGAGATCATGTTCAATCCAGAAGCAAGCTTGACATCGTAGGTCGGTATAGCTGGTTCTGGATCCGGTTCGGGGACATAAGGTTCAATGGTCAGCATTGCTGTCGGTTCTGTCCACGCGAAAGATGGAAGGACATCGCCAACACCCATAATACCGGGGTGTGATGTGATTACGCCACCTTCTGTGGGAACGCGTGCATTGCTACCCATCGGATCTTCATCCGCAGATAAACCAACTGGACCAGGAATATCAGTGCCACGCTCGGTATTCTGTTCACTTCCTGCGTCGTAAGATCGCAGATGTAACGTTGTTGATATAGGCATAGCTGCATCGTCAAAGAGTGCTAAGTCAGCAACTCCGATAAATGCATCATTGGTTGAGACTAACATTGTAGCAAGAGAAAGTGCAGAGTTCATTGAATCTGCTGTTAACATCACCGTGACTGACGCGCCAGGGTGTACCATGCCATCGCCGACAACACTGTTTGCACCTGCAGCGGCTGCGAGTGCTGCGAGTCCTGAAACATCTCCACCTTCAGCAAGTGCGACAAGTGCTTCATTAGCGGGTTTTCCAACTTCATAGATTTTAACGCCACCGACGTGTGTAGCGAAAATTGGGGGTGAGAATATTTGTCCACCCATTCCCGGTTCACCTTCGGTGAGGTTGGTCAGGGTAATACTGAACACTTGTGGTTCTGGCACCGGTTCGGGTTCTGGAACATAAGGTTCAACCGATAGCATTGCTGTCGGTTCTGTCCACGCAAATGATTCCCCAACATCACCAACACCCATTATACCGGGGTGTGATGCAATTACGCCACCTTCTGTGGGAACACGTGCATTGCTACCCATCGGGTCTTCATCCGCAGATAAACCAACCGGACCAGGAATGTCTGTACCAAGTTCGGTATTCTCTTCACTTCCAGCATCGTAAGACCTTAACTCTAATGTTGTTGAAATTGGCATACCAGCTTCATCAAAGAGAGCTAAGTCTGTAGTTCCAATAAATGCGTCATTTGTTGAGACTAACATTGTAGCAAGAGAAAGCGCAGAATTCATCGAATCTGCTGTTATCATAATCGTGACTGAAGCACCAGGGAATACCATACCTTCTCCGACAACACTGTTTGCGCCTGCAGCGGCTGCGAGTGCTGCGAGTCCTGAAACATCTCCACCTTCAGCAAGTGCGACAAGAGCTGCATTAGCAGGTTTTCCAACTTCATATATCTTGACACCAGCGGTGTGTGTAGCGAAGATTGGGGGTGAGAATATTTGTCCACCCATTCCCGGTTGACCTTCGGTGAGGTTGGTCAGAGTAATCTTGAACACTTGTGGTTCTGGAACAACGGGTTCCGGATCAGGTGTCGGTTCCGGATCAGGTGTCGGTTCCGGATCAGGTGTCGGTTCCGGATCAGGTGTCGGTTCCGGATCAGGTGTCGGTTCCGGGTCGGGTGCAGGGACAGTAATTGCCCCATTTGCAGATGTGACTTCCAATTCATTTGCATCAGCATCAGAAACAGTAACGTCAGACAGACTAATAGAGGATGCTTTTACCTCAACGACTTGAAAAGTAACCGAAGCAAGCGTGCCATCACCTTCTCCCGTTCCTGCACCAATAGACGTTCCACCAATAACAACGAGGGAATCTCCTGGGCGCAATATCGGGAAAAATGTTCCAGCAGCAGGATCACCAGGAATATAATCACCTTTTGCAGCGGATACATAACTTAGTGCAGTACTATCATAGTTAACAGTTGCTTGGAACCCTGCTACACCAGCACCTCCAGCAATGTTAATATTGACCGTGAATTGCTCACCAACCGCAGGGGAATCTACCGTTGCGGGATCAACAGATACGGTGGCTGCACCGTAACTCATCGCTACAAATCCCAAACACATAACAACAGCCATCAAGGAAAAAAGAAACTTCCTTTTAAAAAGCTGATTATTCATATAACACTCCTTCAAAAAACAAATTTATTTAAATTGTGACGTTTTCTCTACCTTTCGGTACAGGTCGAATTTCTCGTTTGAGGAACAGTTTCATTAGAAACCTTAAGGGGACAATTCGCATCAGCGCGCCACCACTAACTATATACACAAAGCGAACGCTCAAACGTAACTATCATATTTTATAGATAAGTTTATACTATCATAAAAACGTTGTCAAGTCAAATTAGATTCAGATTAAAACAATTTCTGTTAATATAGTTTCACATACTCCCCTGCTAAAGCATTGGGATTCTTAATTCTTATATTAGAAACAACAATTGTTTCCAAACGGCTTTTCCTGCTTCCATCTCTCGTGCCTCGGTGTGAGGTCTTACTTGGACTCCACAAGTGTGACTTTCGGTGTGTCCTACCGTAGATGTTGTAAAAGGCGATGCAAGCATCTGTACAACTTGTTTGTATTGTCCCATATTTTTCGCACAAAGTCAAGGTGTTTCTTGACACAATACATTAGCAGTGCCTACATCCCGTGCTAAAGCAACGGGGTTTTGACACCAAAGATGTGATAAACACTGCTTTAATTATACAACATATAACAGAATTTAAGCAAATAAAAAACTAAGCAAAATAGGTAGTGTTCTTGATATTTCTCTGAACAATGATTCATAGGATTCGTCCGCTTAACACTAACGGAATTGTGAATACTATTGTTTAGATATACGTAAAATATCTGATCCTCATACATGGAATTTTACCACTCCTACAGAATGTAAGAGAGACACATAAATAGTGCTGGCATCAGGATCATTAACTGTAGCAATGTAGCATTTTTTCTAATCTCTACCATATCTTATTTTTTTATTCTATTTTTCCTTCTTAATAAAGATACCGTACGGTGTCTTTTTTTTACATTACGGTATCTTTTTGGTGTTGTGGTCTGGTTTTAGTTCCTGTCTGGGTTTATGGGTTGTTTTCATCCGTTTTTTCTGTAAAAAAAACTTCAAAAACGGTATCTTTTGTTTCTGCTTGATTGTCGTCTGTTTTAGTATGTGTATTTTGTTTTCTTTTTTAGTAACGTTGGATATGTATGTGATCGCGTTTTCATAGTGATAGTATTATATCACGTGTTGTTGAGGGTGGGAAGGGGTTGTAGATTTTGGAACAATATATATCCAATATGTTTTATGTAGTTTTCAGATTCTTAGATTTTAGTGACCAGTTTTTGTCTGAACCAGGATTTACCAAATCAAGAAATCAACGGTATGAACGCCTGTTGGCGTTCCCCCAAATCAACGCCGAATACGCGTATGGTATTCGTCGGGTATGAATGCCTTTTGGCATTCCCCGGGATTATAGGATTAGCAGGATAAGAGAAATCTATCGTCATATACGATTGAGATTGATTATGATTGACTTTCCTGATAAATTCAACAGACATATATCCTTATTATTCAGATTAGAATCATAACATAAAAATCCTGAAAATCTTGTAATCCTGAAAATCCTGGTTCAGACAAAAAACAAATACCATTATTCACAGATGTAACAAATCCTGTGCGAAAAACCTAAAACTAAATAATCCTGCTCCTAACAAACAAGTAATTGAAATAAACATGTGTATATTGTATAATTGAGTCATCATAGATAAAATGAAAAGAATATTCTGTTGGATACGCATTCACAGTAACAAAGGAGAATTACATTGGTAATCAAAAAATTCGTCAACCCATATATTGCTGTATCTCTAATAGGTGTTATCTTAGCCATTGTTGGATTATCTATCTATGCACAATATCAGCACAACAATATACAAACACCTATAAAGGTATATAGAGAACTCACTGAAGCGGAAGAAGCAATCGTGAAGGAAAATATAAAAACACTTGCGCAACAGCAGAAACAGAAAGCGGAACAGAAAAAGGATAACCCACAATCCTCTGTTGATGATACCTCAATACAGTATGACACTTCTGACAAATTGTCTGAACATATACCTACAGATACAGTTGCCACAAAAAAGAATGTTTCCGATATAGAATCATTCAAACAGCAACATCTGCAAAAGGATTCCAGTCAACTAAGTAATGTGTCATCGTTTGATCCCAAAAATTTACCTAATTCACTACAACCTTTTGGTGACAAACTGGGTAATTTTGATACCATACAGATTAGTTCAGAAGAGGATTTGCAAAAAGTAATCGCAGAAATGAAAAAGAACGATGATCCAAGACTCAAGCCTATGTTACAAATGTTAAAAACATCGAATATGAGTGGAAATAAAAGAATTACAGTGAGGACAGTAGTACCACAAGATAAGTAATGTTGATACATTAATTAACTCGAGGAGCAAGTTCATTCCACACATCACCTAAATCTGAAATCGCTTTATAGACCGGATAAATAGCATCCCACATCGCTTGTCGGGCTGCAATAGCACCCTCCTCATTACTATCGGCAACGGCAGTTTTGAGTTGATCTCCCATCTCCTCTTGAACAGCAGCACATTTCTGTGTTAGTTCCGAAAGTCGTTGCGCCATCTCTATCTGACGAGTAACAAGTTCCGATACAGACACATCGATATCCGGTTCCACATCATAAGCACTCGTAGGTGCAAAATTATGAGGCAACCTCTCACCATCCGCTGTTCGTGGTGTATGTGTCGGATGGATATGTGGAGTAACCGACAGATACATCGTCATCGGTTCATTGCCGAGTACACGCACTTTGTGGGGTTGGTCTGCCAAAGCCACACACATCTGACCTGGTCCTAATTCCTCTACCTCACCATCAATCTCAAATTCAACGCGTCCTTCCAGAATGAGAAAAATCTCATGACCAAGATCATGGCTATGAAGTTGAGCACTCTGACCGGGTTCCATCCTTAAAAACCGCGATCGAATCTGCGGTGTTACCAACACATTACGCACATCTTTACGATAATCGTAAACAGAAAATCCCATTAATCTTCTCCAAATTTGTTTTGAACCTTAATTTGTCATTTAACCTCGATAATGTCAAGTAAAATGGGATAATGAAGAATATAAAGGTATTTGCATTAACTATTTTATCTTTCTTTCATGCTGGATTTCTTGTCTATCCTTTTGTCTGAATCACAGAAAGCACAGAGAACACAGAATGCACAGAATTACTCTATCCTACACAAATGCTAATACTTCCAAAACAACCTTGAAAACGATTATTGTTCCTTTCTGTGTCTTCAGCGTCCTCTGTGCCTTCTGTGATTCAGACAAAAAAATCCGCAAAAATCCGTCCCAAAAAACCAAAAAACTGAAACATACATGAAACATACATGAAACATATTGTTCCGACCCCCACCTTCCCCTTCCAACCCACCAAATCCCATGTTATAATACTACCACTATGAAAAAACAAAACAACAAACCCAACATAACCGTATTCGTAGGTCGGAGCGAGCAAAGCGACCTCCGACATCTCATCTTACATTCTGTTGAAAAGCGACCTCCGACATCTCATCTTACATTCTGTAGGAGCGACCTCCTGGTCGCGATAATCCGTGTAGGTCGGAGCGAGCAAAGCGACCTCCGACAAATAGCCAAAAATGGTTACCAAAATTATTTTTTTTCAACCACAAAAAACCGATAAAAACAACCCACAAATCCAGACGGCAACTAACATTAGACCAATTCTACCAAAAGTTACCGTTATGCAAAAAAAGGTTACCAAACGGTAACCTTTTAAGGAGGAATATTCCGATGAAATTCAATGACATACACAAACAATTCGCCGTCAAATCCTTCGCAAAAATGATGACACGATCAGAAACCCAAAGTAGGTAGTAGGTCAAGATAAGAAAAAGACCAAAAAAGAGCAAATAAAAAAAAGCGAAATTCGCGTCACATTCCTTATCCTGACTGGATGCAAAACGTCACAGTGACGTGCAAAAGGTCACACTTTTTAGCACATACAGATGAACAATGTAAGGGTAAAATAACAGATATAGATTTCGCTTCTCTCTACACGACCTACAAGAGATGATATTGAATTGTGAAAAATATATCCGAAAAAACCGAAAACTATATAACCCTGCTATGAAAAAGAATATTATTGACAAAAAAATGCATATTTAATAACATACAATTGTAAGTTCACGCGGGAGAGAAACAATGCGACAACGCAAATTTGGTAAATCAGGTTTGACCGTCTCCGAAATCGGCATGGGAACATGGGAACTCGGAGGACGCGAATGGGGAGACATTGGCGAAAAGGAAGCCGTGGATTTACTGCGATACGCTTTTGAAAAGGGCGTTACCTATTATGACACCGCTGACCAATACGGTGGGGGTCGCGCTGAACGTCTCTTAGGAGAAGCTTTCTCTGTCCTCGGTTCAAGGGTTCTCATCGCTACAAAGCTCGGATATGAACTGGACTCCGATGGATGGATTAGTCAAGGTGGAAAAGTACCCGCATTCAACGCATCACGAGACTATATACGACAAGCAGTTGAAGGGAGTCTCACCCGATTGAAAAGGGATGTGATAGACATCTATCAATTCCACTCACCGCCTCCTTCTGAAATATGGGATGAAGCGTTCGGAACTATGGAGGAACTTAAATCCGAAGGGAAGATCCGTTTTTACGGGTTATGCCTCGGAAATGAAGAACAAGCACTTAAGGCAATTAATGAAACAGGCATCACCTCGCTAATGCTTACATACAATATCCTTAATCAAGGAATGGCAAAACCTGTGATGGAAACTGCAGCGAAAAAAGGTATTGCTGTTGTCGTGCGTCAACCTTTGTCATCGGGTTTACTTTCAGGGAAACTCAACGCTGACACAGTCTTTGCTGAAAACGATTATCGGAAAACTTGGCAACGTGAGAAATTCCTTTCAGACTTAGAAAAGGTTGACCAGATAAAATCAGTCGTTAAAGGAAAAACAAAAAGCCTTCCACAAGCCGCGCTAAAATTTATCCTGGCACACCCAGCAGTCTGTAGTGTTACACCCGGCATGATGACACCCGCGCAAATTGATGATGGTGTCACCACCTCTGGTGCATCTCCACTACCAGCTGCCATCTTGAAAAAGCTGCGCGACAATTAAGGAAAACGAATGAAAGTGATTGCAGACCTATGTGTTGTTCCGATGGGTGTCGGTGTATCTGTCTCAAAATATGTTACTGCATGTGAAAAAGTGCTCAAAGAAGCGGGACTTAAAACAAAACTGCACGCCTATGGCACTAATATTGAAGGTGAATGGGAGACAGTGTTTGATGCAATCAAACGCTGTCATGAAGTAGTGCATGAGATGGGAGCACCACGAATTACCACTACGCTAAAGTTTGGGACTCGGATTGATAAAGCACAAACGATGAAAGATAAAGTTGATAGTGTTCATAAACAGTTGGTAGCAGAATAATAGAACTTTTATTATAATTTTACTTGACTTGTTTTCACATTTTGCTATAATACCGTGTAGATATTATTTATCTATATTTAATATATAAAGACAACAGAACAATGAATAACTTGTGGAGGATTAAATTAATGTTTAGAAAATTCTTTGTCATAGGAATGGTTTGTTTGATGAGCCTTTCAATTATGGCACTTACTACTGATGCACAGACGCCTGTTACTGGACCGTATCTCTGGATGGTTGCCCCATGTGAACCAAACCAAGGTGGTCAAAATTCTACGGATGTTGATTCACTTGATGTAGCCAGTAATGGAGATGTGACTGAAGAGATGGTTGCAAAAAAAGGAGCAAGAGAAGGAGATGTGGTCGGTGATTATGAATGGACAACCGGAACTCTTCCTGCTGACGGTAACATAAATGCCATGCTCATTACTATTGGGATGGTACAAAACGCTGATCTCAATGATATTAGTTCTTATGCGTTAATTGTCCTAAGAACCAATAAAGCACAACCGAATGTAGATATGGGTGTTAGTAGTGATGACTCTATCAAAGTCTGGGCTAACGGTGAAGAGGTACATAAAAATGCTGTTAATCGCGGACGAGGTGCTGCAGGTGCTTACCAAGATCGTTTTAAGATTAACTTGGAAAAAGGAAATAATCTCTTAATGATTAAGGTGAGTGAACGCGGCGGCGGATGGGGTATGTACGTTGGTGTCGCAGGTGATTATGATATAGTTGGTATTGATGCTGTTTTGCCCGTTGAACCTGCTGATAAATTAACAACACAATGGGCAGAAATAAAAAATATTAGATAAGTCTATTTGATTAAATTGTGGTTTTTTGTTAAACTAATTAAGAAATAATCGTTTATCCTTATGATGTATATCATAAATTAATATTAGCGGATAAATGGTATATATGAATTATAGTTCATATTCTTGAAAAACTAATGGAGGTTTTTAATGTACAGGAAATTATGTGTAATAGGATTAGCATTTTTGATGGTTCTGTCGATCATGCCACACACCGCTGATGCACAAGAGGCTATTACGGGTGAATGGCTCTGGATGATCGCTCCAACCGAAGCAGACCAAGGCGGTCAAAATTCTACCGACATTGATTCACTTGCAGTTGCAAGTGAGGATGCTGTCACTGAAGCAATGGTTGCTGCGCTTGGTGCCACAGAAGGTGATACAGTCGGAGATTATGAATGGATCTTGGCTGAACTCCCCGCAGACGGTAATATAAATACTATGCTTGTTGAAGCAGGTGTGACTGAAAATGCAGATATGAACGATGTTTCATCTTATGCACTCATTACGCTCGTTTCTGCTGAGGCGCAGACCGATGTGACTTTAGGTGTAAGCAGTGATGATTCAATCAAAGTTTGGCTCAACGGAGCAGTCGTTCATACCAATGCTGTGAACCGTGGTCGCGGTGCCGCAGGCAGCTATCAAGATACCGTTCAGGTAAATCTTAGAGCAGGAAACAACCTGTTATTGATTAAGGTGAGTGAACGCGGCGGCGGATGGGGTATGTTTGCAGGTATTGATGCCGACGTTACAACCTCATATAGACCCGCTCTCCGACACATCACAGGCGAATATCTCTGGATGATCGCTCCAACCGAAGCAAACCAAGGTGGTGCCAATTCAACAGACATTGACTCCCTCGCAGTTGCAAGTAATGATGATGTTACTGAAGCAATGATTGCTGAGAATGGCGCAACCGAAGGGGACAGTGTAGGTGATTACGATTGGATCCTTGCTGAACTCCCCGCAGGTGGAGATATAAACGCAATGCTCGTTGAAGCAGAGGTGACAGATAATGCAGATTTCAATGATGTTTCATCCTATGCAGTCATAACCCTCGTTTCTGATGAAGCGGTAGATAATGTAACAATGGGTGTTAGCAGTGATGACGCAATCAAGGTCTGGCTCAACGGTGAAGTGGTGCATACTAACGCAGTAAACCGCGGACGTGGCGGTGCTGGGTCCTTCCAAGATATTTTCACTGTTGATCTGCAAGAAGGTGACAATCTGTTGATGATCAAAGTTAGTGAACGCGGTGGCGGATGGGGTATGTTCGCCGGTATCGGTGCTGATGTAGAAACAGCCTACAGACCCTCTTCTACTGACGTTGACACTGCTGTTGAAGCTAAGGATAAACTTGTCACAACTTGGGGCAAGTTAAAAGGTGCTAAGTAACACCACAGATTTATATCAATAAATAATAAAGGACAGTGTTATAACACTGTCCTTTATTATTTAATTCCTTGGTAAGATATTTCTTTCGCAATTATTCTTTCAACGATTCCATCAATCCCATAAACACCGGCAGCGATTCTCTAAACCCATCCTCTCGTGTCCCATTCTCAGGTGTATATACACTTTCAAAAGAGATAGTCCCTTGATATCCATCTCTCTTTAAGGCGTTCATAATATCTGTATAATAAGGAACCATCTGTCCTTGTCCCATTGCACAGAATTCAAAGGTCGCAGCAGGAAGATTGACAACACCGTCCTTGAGATGGATATGTGCAATATGGTCGCGTATGATTTCATAGCCATCAGGATATGGCACTTCGGTACAATAGAGTGAACTACACGGATCCCATAGGACTTTAAGATGTTCGGTTGCTAATTCATCAATCAATTTCCGAGCAAGCAGTGCAGATGTGATGTTAGAAGAGATCGCAGTCTCAACCACCAATGTAATGTTTGCCGCTTCTGCAATCTGTAGCGGTTCTTCTAATCGGTTCAGTAGTGTTGACCACGCTCCTTCAGATACAATCGGCTCCGCACCAAATAACACCATCTCCTTTTGGAAACTGAAAATCCGAACCAGACCCGTACCAAGTGCTTGTGCGATTTCTATGCATCTTTGTAACGTGTTGAGTTGATCACGATAAGCGGGTGCGTCCACAGCAATATTAACAGGTGTCCCTGCCAAATTGTGATGTGAGATACACGACACCTTCAAATCTCGTGACTGTATAAGATCATTAACCTTTTCAACATCTGAATCGGTTAACTCACCAACCTGCTTTTCCCACAGATACTGTAATTCAACATACTTCAAATCGGTCTCGACCATCGTATCAAGCGCATACTCGAAATCCCTGCTGATACCATCCGTGATGATCCCTATTTTTGGTTTATTTCCCATTTAACCCCCCATCACCCCTAAGTTCAATCAGTCCGTTTTTTTTACTTCAATACCAGCAATACTTTCGAGTATTTTGATAATCGTCCAATTATCCTCATCAGGATTTACCGCCTTTCCAGCTTGAAACAACTCAAAAGCGGCACTCGCTGCAAACAGAGGCACACCGCAATCATTCGCCATACTTTTCGCAAGACTAAGATCTTTATACATCGTTCCAATATTACTCTGCCCTTTAAAGTTTCGTTCTAATATGTTCTCTGTGGTATCCTTAAAAAGAAAATTGCCGACAACGCTCGTACTAACAACCTCACGAAGCATCTCTGGTTTTACGCCTGCTTTAACAGCAAGTGTCAGCGATTCAAATATACCTGCATAGGTAGTACCAATCAGGACTGCGAGCGCAGACTTGACAGTTTGTCCCATCCCGATTTCTTCACCAACGTGATATATATCTTTTCCGACTGCTTCAAGGATTGGCAATGATGCTTCAAATAACTCTTTCTTTGCTGCAACCATCATCGTGAGAGTTCCTGCGGCTGCACCGGGTGCACCACCACTCACAGGTGAATCTATGATGCTAACCCCTTTCGCTTCAACCAGTTCGGACACCTCAATTACCTGTGAACGTCCTATAGTTGCTGTGATAATAACCGTTGCATCGGGTTTCAATCCTGCTAACAAACCATTTTCAGTAAGAAGTACTTCCTTGACTTGATCAACGTTGAGAACCATGATGAAGACTGCATCAGATGCTTCCCCTACCTCTTTTGGAGAGGCAGCGGCATGTGCTCCCAATCGAGAAAGCCTTTCCAGTGGTTCCGTTCTTACATCATATACCGTGAGTTCATGTCCCGCTTTCAAGATATTTTTTGACATGCCAGTTCCCATATTACCAACGCCGATCAGTCCTACTTTTGTCATCATTCACTCCTGAATATATGTTGTTAATCTTACAATATTGTAATCTTGCTATTGCTACACAACGCTATTTTATGGCACAACAAGGAGTAAGTCAAGCACTCCTCTTATTTTAGGATGTTGATCTTCTTTTCGCAGTCAACAACCGTGTCATTGCCCCTTCAACGGGTTGGGTTATTTCGGGAACTGCTTCAATTTCAACATCTTCACGTGAGGATATGTTTTCAACCTGTGTATAGATTTCTGAATTAGATATTGTGACTGCTGCACCTTTCTTCTGTGTAAGCTGTGACAGCGAATCAGGAATAACTGTTTCAGATTGTCTGCGAAACTGTGCGCGGAGTTCTGCCAAATACCCACTCGCTATACTAAACCGACGCAGAATCATCTCCAAAACAAACAGCACAACAGCAATAATTAACAACGTATGAGAAAGCGATTTTCGGCTCTCAATCGGGGTTCCTTCGGGGTTAGTTATCTGAGATATAGTTGGTTCATAAATGCCTCCAGTAGACTCAGAAAGCATCTTTAGCAAGTCATCGTTAACATCAAAATTCGCATATTCAGCAGGATAGGAGAGTGAAAGGGTCTCTGTCTGTTTATGTGTATCACCTTCCCCTTTGGCAGTCACGATATAGGAACCGCTATTGTGCATCTGGAATGACCCAGCGTAACGAGTAGCACTTTCCTGTTGTATCTCAACAGATTGACTTGTACCATTCGGCACTGCAACTTGCACCATATAAGATGCCGTAGATGCATTTTGGGTATCAATGACAACGTGTCCTCTGCCATTACGGGATGAAACGATTAGATCAAAATCCGTTCCTGTCCCCTCAGTCGGTAAAGTCCAGTTGACAATTTGCCCCCAAAACTTACCGAAATTTGACCACGAAATCCATTCTTTACTCCATGCAGGTTTGATGTCCGATGTCCACGCGACAGATTTTCCCAAACCGTAATTCCAACCTGCAAGAATAGGTTCATCTTTATTCGATGTGATAAATACTTGTGCTGCCGTTTTCTCTGCCGTTGCGACATATCCATACAGTAACGGCAACGTATCAATACCTTCCAAAATTGGGGTTGTATGGTTAACTATTTTGGGTTGGAACTGTTCCTGAACTATATAACTTTGGGTTTCACGAACGGCATCCATCAACACTTCTGGTAGTTCTTGCACATTCTTAACATGCACAGATCGTCCCACCCCCGTATCCTCTATTTCCTGTAGTAGTTTTGTGTCTGCATCACCAATTCCGATCACGGTAATACCGATGTTTGCATCGGTCACTTTTTTTACTGTCTCTATAAATCCAGAGTGGTCCTCGCCAGATTTTACATCTGATAATAGAATAACATGTTTCCGTTTCGCATCAGCATTCTTGAGAATCCTTCCTGCCTCTTCAATTGCCGATCCCATTGCAGCTGTTCCGCCCGTTGGTTTAAGCCTTCCAACAGCGTCAATCAACATATCATGGTCATTAGTAAGGGATGCAATAAAACGCTTGTTAACGTCAAAACCCAATATTGCAGCTTGATCCTCATCCTCTATATTTCTAATACCCGCACGTATTGCTTCAATTGCCAGTTCAATCTTTTGCTGTGGACCAGCGTAATTTGCCATGCTTCCCGATGTATCAATAACAAACACAAGCGCAACAGACTCTTGTCGTTCACGAGGTGTCATCTCTACGGGCAGGATACGTTCCAAAGCAGTATCTGTCGAACCTCCAACACCGAATGTCCGGTCACCACCGATAGCCACTAACCCGTGTCCAACATCACGCACATAGGTTTCAATTACATCAAGCTGCTCCGACGATAGTGAATCAGAAGAAACGTTACTAAGGATCAACCCATCGTAATGTTGAAGCTGAACCAGTTCTGTTGGTATCTCTACAGCAGGTATAACATGAATAACAAACCCATTCTCCTCAAGTACTTCTTTTAAGCTATCTGCATATTCAAAGTCACCTTCCACGTAGAGAACGTTAGGTTTGTCCTGAGTTTGAACCACACCATAAGCTTGATTATTCTCAAGAATTACATCGTTGATGTTTAACTTCAGTTGATATGTATGTGTAAGATTTTCCCATACCTGTTGTGTCGGCAACGTTAACACATTTTTATCTTCTTCAAGGTCGAATTCAAGATCAGTGATTGGAATATCATTATGATAAAGAGTTGCTGAAACAGTTGGTATGCTACCGTCTGTTTCAATGATTGCCTGTATAGTGAAGGATTGCCCTTTTCTAACCTTATTCGGTAATTGAAGTTCCTGTATCTGAATCGGATCTTTTACAGAACTTAATGGAACAGTCAAAATTTCCACATCACTTGCAGCAAGCAACGGTAAATAATCAATTATTGTAAAATTACCATAATTATGGATTCCATCACTAAAAAGCACAATACGTCTATGGTAATTGTCCGGGAGTAGTTCAAGGGAGCGTTCGAGAGTAGTTAGAATATCCGTACCATCACTTTCAGTGGATAATTCCATCAGATCTGATTCCAACATAGGTTGTCTTTGCACCTCCCCCATTTCAATTAAGACAGATGCTTCCCGTGAAAGACCGATAACCCCATATTGGTCTGTAGGTTTCAATTCGGCAATAACGGAATTAATCCTATTTATTGCGATTTGCCGTTGAGTCTGGTCAATGCTTTCGGATGTATCAAGTAGAAATGCTACTGCCAGTCGTTGTTCTCTGTGAGTTCGTTGCAGATTTGCCAAGGCGAGGATAATACATAAAAGTACAGTACATCTGAGGAGGAAAGTGGTGCGTCTTCGCCATTTCGCAGCAATGACAGTTGTTCGCAATTGGATAATGTAAAAAATGGGGATTATCGCAAGCAGCAGTAAGAAGAGAGGGGATTGAAAATCAAACATCTGCGAATTTCCCAATTGATATACGAAATTCTTTGCACACTATCAAGAAAACCAAATGCAGGGTTTTGGTCATCACCCATTACTTACTGTTTGGTATATAGGACAGAATCAAGATTGGAGAGATGTGTAGGGGGAAGTATCATAACAAATGTCCCGAAACCGGATTTCAATTACTTTATTTTGCTTGAAGACGTTCAAGTTTTGATAAAGCCTCGGCGAGTGCCACTTCAGCGTTTTCGGCGCGTGTCTCAGCGTTCTGTCGTGCGGTGGCTTCTTGTTGTGCGCGTGTCTCAGCGTTCTGTCGTGCGGTGGCTTCTTGTTGTGCGCGTGTCTCAGCATTTTCGGCGCGTTCAGGAGGCGTTTGTAACCATTGCGAAGTGTTAGGATCATATAACCGTAATACGTCGCCATGTTCCCCCAACTCCAAACCTAAAACTGTTGATGGTAGCCGTTCATTTACAAAACTGATCTCTTGATATACGCCATCAATCAACTGAAATCCAATAAAACTCGGAACAATCTGTTCCAGAGGATCGTAGATAAAGTACTCTTTCACCGAAAGGACAGAAGCATAAAGTTCTTTCTTCTTACCAAAATCCTTAGCAAAAGTGCTCGGACTCGCGACTTCCAGTACAAAATCAGGCGTGGTTGCTTCTTCCCACGTCAGATAGGTATTCCGTTGTTTTTTAGCGACACCAAAAACAACAAACACATCAGGGGAAATAGACTTTTTCGGGTTACCTTCCTCGTAATACATAAGTAGATTTCCCGATACATAAACATCATCAGAATCTTGGTAATGGTGTTTTAACATCTGAATAAAATCTATCATCAGGTCTCGGTGTCTATCAGTTTCTGCCATAGGTTTGCCATCCGATTCCGGATAGACTATTGTCGGCGCAGACTGTATTTTTTTCTGCATCGTTTCATCTCCCAGTATCAAGATATATTAATTCAGCGTAGTGTTTTTAAAGTATATTACAAAATTAGATTGATGTCAAGATTATGATTGTAGAGATAGTAGAGATCTGCCTTCTATTGCTTATGAAGTTCTTCAAAATACACTTCTGCAATTTGGTGTTCAGCTGTGTGCGTCAACCCATATCGTTTGCACAATGCTATATATTCTGCGATCAGGGTACGCCGTCGTTTCGTTTCAATTTCCCCGCCTGCTACCAACATCGCTTTATAAGCGGGAATAGACGCTTTTTCTACGCGGGCTTGTACGTCAGAATTATCTGCAAGTGCTAATGCTTCTTGGAAATAGTCAAACACGCGTTGTGAACTCTCTGCATCCAAACCCACATCCTCTGGTGTTGGGAAACACCTTGGGTGCAAGTTTCGCTCCTCTGCATTATCGTGGAGATATGTGATGTATTCCATAATCGCAGGTGAAGCCGCTTTGTAATGCAAATTGACGAACTCAGTTAAGACTTCCTGATCGTCAAGATGCGGATTCCAAATAAGATGTGAAATTATGTAATTTCTTAGATCAGAGAATTCACCCGTTAACCCGTTGCCATTTGCTTGCATGAAGATACCTTTGGCATTATTCTGTAAAAAGTAACGGACGTTTGGTCCAATACTACGTAAATTGGGAAAAGGTAAATCGTAGGATCGAAAATTGGTATTGTAATTCCAAATCCAGATGTCATTACAGATTTTACCCCACTCGTTTGTATCCGCGCAAAATGCTTGATTTTGTTCACAATCAGGGTTATCAATGGAATGGAGTGTACAACATTCAATACTACAGAGTTGAATCTGGACATTAGGTCTCGGTTTAACTGTCTTAGGTGGTTTGCGTGTATACCAATAAGCAAGTGTTCCGACTTTGACATCAGGATAGGTTTTCTCAATACGTTCTGCTACTGCATTGACAAAAGTCAACTGAGAACCCATCGGTGTGTCTTCCGCTTTGTTTAGTTCCTCACACTGTTCACATCGGCAGTATGCAGCAGTATCTGCTTGACTGACGCTAATGTTTGCAACATCGGGATTATCGGTGAGCCGTTGAATTGCTGTCTCAGAAGCAATCTCAATAACTTCGGGATTGGTAACACACAACTGAGGTCCACCGCCATGTGTATTCGTATCACGTTTTCCGTCAACTAAAGCATAATACTCTGGATGGCTTTCACCATACGTGTCATAAGGGACAAGCACATGAAATGAATGGTTGATAAGTTGTTGACGAGTTTTTCCACCGAGTTTCTCAGCATCCGTGACAGTATTCACTTTTCGTTTCGCAGCAAATTCTGGTTCGTTTGAATTTTCACGGTAGTAACTCCATCTAAATGAAAACGGAGGTTTGTATGTATAAGTACCACAAGGGATTGTCAACTCTGTGACCTTTGGAATATAGGTATGGTCAGCGGTTAAAAATTGAATACCGATCAATTCCTCAAGGAACTGATATACAGCGTAAAGGACACCACGTGCCACGCCACCATTGAGATATATCTGTTTCTTTTCTATAGTGATACGGATCTCTTCATCGTCCATCGTAGTAGAGGCACCGATAGAAACCTGTCCATCATTGTTAGCAGTGTTTTCGTCTGCTGTTCCAAGTGGTAACGCGAACAAAGCAGCTTGATTGAACCATTTTTGGAATTCTTCGGCGGCATACCTTTCTAAATCAATAGCATCATCAGCGATGACAATACGCCAATTCCGCATCGTTGAGACCAACAACCCCCCACCAGATGATTCAAACATGAGTGTCTTGATAGTTGCCATAATTTGCACCTCAATTCTGTTTAGGATCTTGCCTCGTTACTCGGCATCTGCATTTTCCTGATATTTCCGTTCATTAAACAATATTAAGAAAACTACAGCTGCAAGAACTGTTAAGACAATAGGCACCATAAAGATTTTCGCCCATGCGTGTCTACCGTCTCGGTATTCAAAGTAACCATGTAAGCGTCCACTCACTCCGACCTCTGGGTATCATGTCAAATTATTTTCAATATTCACCATAAATCCAGTTTTCCATCGGTTCAGTTGACTGGACGATATGCATTCCTGCTTCCGAAAATTGCGCAAAAGCTGCATCAGCGGAGTCAGTGTAATCCACTATACCCGTTACAACAACTGGGGATGTTAGATCATCCATCAGATAGATTTTTTCGGTAAGCGTTGCATCCTTTTGCTGGATTTCATCAAGTAGATCATTCACAGTCCACGCGACACAATGGCTTTTTGCCTGTCCTGCAATAATAACACGATCATACGATAACAGCATTTGCAGAAAGTCCGTATTCTTTTGATCAATTGGTTTACCTTCTGCATCGTTTACCACTTCTGGTCGGAGTACAGAGTAGTTTTCTGTCAACGGGTTCTGTCCCTTGGTTTCATAATGCGTCTGGCTGTTGCGAGCAATTGCGTGAAAAAAGATCGCTTCGTCAACAGCAGAAACAACAGCATGTCCAATACCGCCGAGCATCGCGTGGTAGGGCCATATCGTCAGCGGATACTTGCCATCTGCTGTAAGTGTTTTGACATAATGGTCACCATATTCTTTTAGCCAGTCATATTGATTTGAATCTTCCATCAGACTATCAACAACAGCAGGATTGACGCGCCATTTACCTGCTTCAATATCCTCTTGCGTGATAAGGGTTTGTAGTGGAATGGGATTTTCACCTGCATCATTTATCCAGAAAATCTCGTGAAATATCTGCATTGCAGTATGTGTATCTAATGTGCATACGATTTTACTGACATGCGGAAGGTTACGATATATAAACTGACACAAACGAATGTTATCTTCAACAGCACCATTCCCAGATCTACCACCCACGAAAAGTTCAAAATCCGGTATACAGAATGTATTTTGAACATCAACAAGCAACAAGCAAGTCTTCACTGAATCCTCAGATGCGGAGGCGATGTTGTATTGTTTTGCCCAAGAACGCGCCTCATGAAGACGTTCTTGATACGGTACACGCCAGACCTGTCCTACTTGTTCCGGATTAAAATGCTCTGGTATCGGAATTTGTGAGGTAGACTGTATGTTACTCATTTTATACTCTTTTCAAATTTTATACGTCTAACTGTACATCACACAACGAAACAGTGTTTTTTTCTATCTTTTTTAATACAAATTGGTCTAATATGTAACAAGACAGTGTTTCCGAAAATGAATAGGTGGACAAGGTTGTCAGTAGTCTATAGAATTATTGTTATTTTATAGCACCTCTTATTTTTTTACAACAAAAAACGGGGTTAGACAATCTAAAGGAATAGAAATAGAACAAAGTTTGTTGTCACTTTTTCAAAATTAATGAATTCTTTTTTAGATTCTATCGTTATTAACGTGTTAGGAATGCGTACATTTAATGGGCTTGTGGTTACGCAACACCTTGGTTGATCCTCATCCCTTATATAAATTGCGTAACCCACGTATCAATGAGGTAAAAAGTAATAGTATGCGAAGATCAAGAAAACGCCGTCCTGAAATGGAGGAGAAACTTGCCCCAGTTAACAGACGAATGCGTGAGGCACGTGGACGTTTGGGTTGGCAAGTTCGGCAAGCACTTGTACCTCTGAACATTCAAGAGAGTAGAGGTTTCTCCAAGTTGCAAGGACAAGTGCTCATAGTTTCATATCATGAACCTTTACGAGAAAGAATTAAAGGTGTGCTTGAATCAGAAAATTATCGGTGTGATGTTGCCCAGGGGAGTTCATGGGCAGTCGGTATGCTTAAGTTAATGAAATATCAACTGATAATCGTTGATTTCACTCGATACCGTCGTTCCAACATCTTTACTTATGTCAAAAGGTATCAACCTGGTGTCAAAATCATCTCGATCGTATCAGATGATAGCAGGGCTCGTGAGTTGATGCGATTAGGGAGTTATAGTTTCTTAGTCGGACGCAATTTTGATACAGAACAACTACGCACCTGTCTGACAAGTTCTTTAAGATTGGACCATAGCGTGTGCTCTTTGCAGGCACAAGGTGAACGATGCAATCGTTCCTGTATTAACAATTATCAAACTGAAGATGATTTTTTGGATTTTGATGACATCTCTGAATATTGATGACATTCCAGAATAGAAGTTCAAAGGACATTAAAATCATATAATGGCAAAAAACTTAGAGTTTAAAGTGCGAACCGAGTCATTGGATTCGCTTCTGCCAAAGTTATCAGACTTGAAGGCTTCGCACCGTGGTATTATTCATCAAGTGGACACATATTTCCAGAATCCGAAAGGGAGGTTAAAGTTACGCGAAACAGAGAGATCAGATGATGGGTGGCTCATTTATTATGAACGTCCAAATGAGTTGGAATCTCGGTATAGTATATACCAACTCTGCCAAATTACTGAACCGGAAGCACTAAAAGAACTATTGACTGCCGCGTTAGGTGTCAAGACAATCGTAAAAAAACAGAGATCACTCTGGATGTATAACCATACCAGAATCCATCTTGATACCGTTGATGAGTTAGGTGAATTCGTTGAATTAGAAACGGTATTTCAAGGGCAAAGCGAAACCGATGCAATTGAAGAACATCAACTCGTTAAAACCACACTTGACTTAGACTCCGCAGAACCGATTGCTGTTTCATACAGTGAACTACCAAAACAATAACAAAGGACAATAGGCACCAAATAACAACGTGGGACATAAATTGGAGAATTATATTATGGACTATTCTCAATATCGTAAAATCATAGAATCAGAAAATGAGATAGATAGTGATAAAAGAAAAGAACTATTAAGTATTTATCTGAAAACCCCATCACTGCCTCAGTTACAGGCTGCCCGCGCATTGTTATTTGAAATCAAAGCGAAATTGAGTCATTGTGAGACTTCTAAAAAGAAGTGTTTAAAAGCGATTCGTCGTATGCTTTATAATAAAGGGTCTGTTTAGTAGGTTTTGTGTGCCATACAATTTGTAAATTATATCCTTCCTTTGCGAACTACCTATCCTGTTCTAAAGAACATAAGCGTATTCTAAGACCTTTTATATCCTTACTATAGTTTGGACAATTTAAAGAACTTTCTGATATAGGTTCAATGATTCATTGAACCTAAATGCAAGGTTTGGTTTTCCACCTTTCGCCCCGCTGGTGCTGCTTAGATTATGATATTTATAGGTTACGGGAATAATACACACGATCTAAGCTCAGATTACAGCCGTGAGAGAATAGAATGCACCAGAAGCGGAATCATCAATTCATGATGTCCCGTGAAGGAATAACCTTTTCCTCCCATCTCTGTTGGTCGTTTGACCACATTCTCTGCAGGACGATATTGTTGGATCATATCAAAATCAGCAGCAGTGAAGTGAGTCACGGTGTGCCCCAAGTTTCGTGCAATCGTCAATGCCTTCAGAAACACCTCAGGTAAAATCACTGCTGAACCTAAATTCAGAACAACTCCACTACCTTCCAACTCTGTTACAAGTTGTGTCAATAACCGAAAGTCTGTAAAGCTTGTTTCGCCAATAGCTGCACCGTTTGCTGAAGGGTGTTGATGGATAATATCCGTTCCAATAGCAACATGCACAGTAATCGGTATATTCAGTCGGATTCCTGCAGCAAGCAGACTGTATTTGTTATAGGGTGCGTCCATTTCAACCAACTTTTTACCTAATGCTTCTCCCATCCCGAATCCAGTATCAGCAGCATTCTGTATTGCCTCATTCATCAGTTTTCCTGTCTCTTCCCACATCCCAAATTTTCCTGTCTGTAGGTATGCGGATACATCTTCAGAAGTTTCACCTATGAGGGCAATCTCAAAATCGTGAATACTACTTGCTCCGTTAAAAGCAAACCCAGTTATTACGCCACGTTCAGCGAGTTCAATTAACAGTGGAGATAAACCGCACTTGATGACATGTCCACCCATCATCACAATGATCGCCTTTTCACGTTGATATGCTGTAACGATCTTGTCAATGAGTTCAGAAAAATCTGTTCCTCTGAGAATCTTGGGAAGGGAGTTTATATATTGAGATAAATCCACCCGAGTATCTGGTGGTGTCGCAAAATCCTTAACAGACACTTTGTTGATCCGATCTTTTAGCGGGTATGTCTTCACGGAGGACATGTCAATCGGTTTCAAGTCTTTTTTCATCTATTTCGTCCTTATGTTGTTGAATACAATATATTATGCCAATGATAAACCAGAAAAGCAAGAGAGAACGGTGATGAAAAATGTAATCTGCTAATCCGTAGACAAGCACAGAGATAAGAAACCCGCTTCCACCGATAAATGCACCTATGCCCCAAAAATCCTTTTCATCTTTCATTGACCGGATCCGTTTCCAAATAATAACTATCATCAATAAAAACAGTAAGAGAGAAGGAATACCTTGTTCAACAGCGATATGCAGATAGATGTTGTGGGCATGGAAAGGAACATCAGTCAGATCGGACGGTGCATTTAATGTTGCTTCATAGCGAAATCTACCCATTCCAGTACCGGTAATAGGATATTTCTGTATGAGTTCAAGCGATGTGTGCCACCACTGTGGACGTTCTCCCATAAATCCCATTGGTTTCTCTATCATAGTGTTGAAACGGGTCTTGATATGATGTGGCATCAGAAATATAGACACTGAAATAATCGCAATTATTAACGTTGCCCCGATCAATACCTGCTTTAAAGTGCCTCTGGTAGATTTGATTTCTGAGAATCTTCGGACAACCAAGTAGCAGCAGATACATAGTGTCGCGAAAGCAACACCTATCCACGCACCACGGGTGAGCGTTAACAGGAGATTAGCGGTCATCATAACAACAACTATACCAATCCCAGAAATCGTCCATACCCCATGTTTCTCTTTGCGTAGAGTTTGCCAACTTGCAAGAAAATACCCTATGACAAAAGGAAGCGCAAGGGCAAGGTATGCACCAAGGTAGTTCGGTGCCTTGAACGTGCCAGTGAGACGTTGTTCTATCATATACACCGAGAGATCCGTTTCTCGCTTACGGACTAAATAACGTCTATTTCTCTCCAAGTCATCTATTCTCCATTCATCAGGTTTTTTTGACTGCAAGATAGACGCGGTCTGGGTAAGCGGGATATTGATTTGACGCAGTTCGACACGTAATTCGTCTGAAAAACCCTCTCTTGCTGCAAGTTCTCCTTGATATTCTAACCCGATTCGTCCCATCAAACTGTGTGTTAACCCTGTATCGTTTATGTAAAGCAATAAACCGAGGAATGATGAAATACCAGCTGCAACAATAAATGCTATGAAAACATGTCGCAACCGAATTCCTAATCGACAATTAACTACAGCATAAAATAACAAAATTGCCCGAAGCAGTTTCCAAAAATAACCGAGACTACTTGTAGCAGGATGTGGTGCAAAGAGTGAAGCAACCAATGCTAATCCTAAAAACAGTGCAATCGGGATGTCAAGCAATGTCCGCTTCCAATTTAGCTTACGCTCATAGATTATACGTCCTACCCAACCAAACAGGACAAGCGACATTCCTACATTAAGGAACAGGGATGTATGATCAAAGGGCAATGATAGAACAAATATAATAAATCCAACGTAAATCGCTTTCTCGTATAGGTTTAATTTCTTCGGATTTTGTTCCATTATAGTGAAACCTAAAATAAGTGAAAACTCCCCAGTATATAAATAATTATCGCTTTTACTATAACATAATTGTTGTCAAATAGCATAATCCATGATACTATTTTAAACATAACCTATTACCTACCCGCGGAGGCTATCTTATGCGTTTCACACGTGCCTTTTCAATGTTAATTGTATTGCTACTTCTAATCGGTTTCATTATTCCATCATCTTCGTTTGGATTCATTGAACGAGAGTATACAATTCGCGAAGTTATTGATGCCTGTACCAATATTGTTTTTGGTGAAGTGCAAAGTGTCAATGTTCGAAGACTACAAGCTGTCATTAAAGTCACAGATGACGTAAAAGGTAAAAGTGGTCTAAAAGAAATCAAAATGAACTTTGCCACAGGACAATATAAACAAGGCACATCCCCGCAAAAGATGGTTCGTCTGCTCAAAGAAGGCATGCCAATTATCGTGTTCTATCGCCAGCACTATGGCATTGATAGTATGTGCTTTATTGATAACACATGGTTTCAAATGCGCTCCTATCAAGGTAGACGCAACAGATTTGACAGAAGTGGCGATTCATGGTGGAGTTTCACACACATTGACCCAATGATGAAACGCACTTTTGATGGTAAAACGGGAGCGTTTCAAAAAGTTGTTCGCGACATTATAGATGGTAAGATGTGGGTTCTCGCAGCAAAGAATGCAGTAAAAGTCCTTGTTTTAACCGGAAATAGCACAGAAACAACTTGGAGCCAAACATACGTACATACTAACTCAATGACTTACGAATACCAAGCATTACGCAAAGTTAAAAAGGTTGGTAAACGTCCAATGGCTTATGAATCTACCAAACTGCGCACCTTGCCAGACTTAAAAGATGCTGATATTTTATGGATTGGGTATGAAGAAATATCATACTTAGGTCGGAATCTTTTTACCGATGCCACAGAGAAAAAAATCAAGGATTTTGTCAAAAATGGTGGAATTGTCGTCGTTTCCGGTCAGGACAGCACACCGACAAAACCGTGTGCGATCGGATGGTTGCAAGGCAGTTTGAAAGGTGTTGAAAGTCCTCCTGATAGATATTTTGTAGTTACTGGTAAGTCAGCACCTCTTTTTACGACACCCAACAGAATCCAATCTGGTACTATCTATGTTGACGATGCTTGGGTGGATTGGGATCAGAATGATGAAGTATTTGCAACTACAAAAGAACGCAACGAACTTGTTTTAGGAGCACGGAAACATGGAAAAGGACTTTATATTATTACCAGTCTTCGCAACGATAGCCAATTCACAGTAAACAATAATAAGTTGCTTATGGAAAACATTATCCATTATGCTGTCAATAAGTTACAACAGAAAAAGTAGTGATTTAACCAACTAATCTCCTTACACACTACAGAAATTTTGCAACGACCAAAGTAATATCATCATATATGTTTTCACCTTGTTGATACGTTTCGAGATCGGATAGAATTGCCTGCCGAATTTCAATAGGGGGCAAGTGTCGCTTTTCATGTAATAGTTTTTTGAACCTTTCAAGTCCATACATCTCAGCATTTGCATTTAAGGTCTCTGTGATACCATCTGAATAAAGCACAAGTAGGTCTCCGGGTTCCCATGTTGTTTCAGTGCTGTGGTAGTGTGTCACCGGATCTTGATCAGGTAATGCAATTCCTACTGGTGTAAATTGTGATTCCAACTCAATAAATTCTTTGTCCCTCGTACGAAAATGAAGCATTGCCGGGTGTCCCGCGTTAGCATACTCAAGCCGATTGTCTTGATGGATAATCACATAACAACACGTCATATAGATAAAGGTTTGAGCATCTTCTTCGGTAACACGTTTGACAGCTTTCATTACTTCTGGCACTGATGCATCGAACCTTATTTGTGTCTGGATACCGCTTTTCGTCATTGCTGCGACCATGGCAGAATGAACTCCGTGCCCCATGACATCACCGATGAAAATCCCAACCTGTTTGTTTGGTAGATATAGGTAATCGTAATAATCCCCACCTACGCTGTTCGTCGGTTGACAATATCCTGCGGATGCGATACACGGATGCTTAATCTCTTCATTCGGTAAGATCGATTGCTGCACCTCAGCGGCAAGACGCATAGACTCCTCTTGTGCCACCTCTTTTCGGATTGCACTCATCTGAACTTCGAGATCGTGGCGTATTTTATTATTTAGAACTCGAAACATCCCCCTACCAATCAAAGGTTCTCGCGCCAATGCGTGGTAAAACTCATTCCGAGTGATTCGTAGGAGATGAGTAGGCGTAACTGTTTTAATTGTTGCGCTTCTCGGTTTATCGTCAATCAACGCAACTTCACCGAAACAGTATCCCTTCTCTCTAAATGATAACACCTCTGTATCGGCTTTTATAATGCTAATTTCACCATCAACAAGCAAGTATAGTGAATCACCTTCCGCACCCTCCTCAAAAATCGTGTGATCCGCGGAGAAAACCACCTCGTGTGCAATATCGCTAATTGATTCTAAATCTGCTTTTGAGAGTTCTGCGAAAAGCTCGGTTTTTTGTAGGAACTGGATTTTCTCTTCTGCTAACATATACGTTCAGGTCCTTGGGTGTATTTTAAATAAGTACGTTGAATACCACTGGCAGGCACATTTAACAAGATGGATTCTGGAATACATCGTGCTATTATACTTACCTACATAAGATATGTCAAATCACTTTTCATAAGAAGCGTATTTTATTCGGACTTTTTGTTAGCAGATTTCTATATTAACCCAAGTTGCTACCTACAACATTTTAGACATGTAGATACTGTTTTGATCAATAAAAGGGCACTATTCTCAAAAATATTGTAGCAACTTGAGTTATATTAATAGCCTGCAACATCGGTCTACCAAAATAGACAACAGGCTGTGATCCTCGCGTTGTTGCAACTTATAGTGGTTTGGAAGGTAGTGGTGAGGTAGCGACAGATGCACGCTACGGAGTGGTGAGGTAGCGACAGATGCACGCTACGGAGTGCTGACGCTACCGTAATGTCCGTGACACAAAACGCATTTCCGATTATCGTATTTTTTTATGGTGTGCCCAACGAGTAATCATTTTGCCTTTAGCAGAAATCAAACCCCGCAAGCGCGTTATCATAAGTGTTTTATGTACACCGGCATAAGACACATCTTCAATCTGATAGTAGTAAACGGTGTTTGGTTTCGCGGATGTATCTGTCCAAGTATAAGTGCTACGTTCACCTGTCGTGCCAGACCCTTTTATCAACTTAGTGTTGACTTTCCGAAACTCACCGTTCTGTGTCCTACTTCGCAGGATATTAAACCCTGCATTGTTCAGTTCTGATTCAGTTGTCCAATTAATGACAACACCGTCAGCCGCGCGTTCGGCTTTGAAACTGGACAACGTAACAGGGAGCGGTTTGCCGCCCTTCATGTGTAAGATTCTTATACCCGGGTTACGCCGCAGGAGTGTGAGTAACGGTCCTCGGTCCATAATCGGATTTCCCCAAATCCCTAGTTCTTTTAAACTTACTAACCCCATAAGTGGACGCACATCGCTGATCTGATTGTTAACCAAAGCAAGTCGCTCCAACTTTGTTAATCGTGACAGTGGTGTGAGGTCTGTAACCTGATTGTTAGTCAAACCAAGCTCATATAATTCTGTCATGTTCGCAAGGGGCTTGATGTCTGTAATCTGATTGTCAAACAAGGCAAGTGCTCTTAATCCCGTCAAGTTTGCAAGAGGGCTAATATCGCGTAGTTGATTATTCCTTATAGATAATTCGACTAACTGCGTCAACCCTGACAGAGGCGTGATATCTGTGATCAGAGGGCTTGGGAGTTGTAAAAATCTCAATTGTGTCATATTTTCGAGTGCTGAAATATCCTCTACCTGATTATTGCTGTCAATATATAACCTTTTTAGTCGGACTAACCCTTTGAGCGGACGAATATCACTAATCTGGTTATGCTGAAGCACTAAACTTTCTAAATTAATTAGATCTTTGAGGGGTGTAACATCACGGATCTGATTAAAACCGAGTCCTAATGTTTGCAACTGTGTCAAGTTTGTCAGTGGCGTGAGATCCTCAAAGACGCGATTACCAGTGAGACGTAAATGTTGGAGCTGCGTTAAGTTTGACAGTGGTGTAATGTCACTGATTTCATTCAAACCAGGGACAGGCTTGAAATCTTCTTCAATGAAGTCAAAATAGAAAGGATTATCGATTACTAACGCTATGAGCTGCCTCAAGTTTGACAGTGGCGTAATGTCACTGATACGATTTCCAGACAGAACTAACACTTCAAGCTGCCTCAAGTTTGACAGGGGTGTAAGATCTCGAATCTGATTACCCCCGATTCTTAACTCTGTGAGATGCGTCAACTTTGAAATAGGCGTTAGGTCTTCGATAGCGTTACCATTGAGTATTAGCCTGCGGAGGAGTGGCAACGCTGATATCGGTGTGATGTCTTGAATCTCATTATCACTAAGGTCTAAAAACTCTAATCGCGAAGCAAGTTCAAGTCCTGTGAGATCTGTTATCCCACGGTTAATAGCCGTTAGAGATGAGAGGCTGACCATATCAAACGTGGTAATCTCTTGTGCAGGTTGAATCGTCAATGCTTCACGTATCGCTGAAGCTAAGTTTGGATCGGGTATAATGGCGGCATTGGTCTCGGAGGTCGGCACTGTTGAGTCAACTTCAAAGAATCTCCTTGTATAGTTGCCCTCTTTGTCTATCACCTGAATCATGACATAATCCAAAATACGCGTTGTGGCAAATTCCGCTTGATCACTAACGCCGCTTAACACTTGACAATCTATAAACTCTGGTTCACTGCTATCATTCAATGCCGCGCTTTTAGATGCAATAAGTTGTGCTTGATGAAGTCCATCCGGGTCATTTAATTCAAAACGGAGTCTGAATGCATGGGGCGGTTTCTCATCATACTCGGCTGATAACGGATGTATGCTTGTATTTAGATTTCGAGTGATTACTTTGTCTGAATTGAAATAAGGATGAACACTCAACCATTGGGCATTACATAAAGACAATTCCTTTGAAGACAAATCCTCGAGAGTTGCTCCATAAGACATAATATCAGCAGAATTGAAAAAGTAGTGCTGTAATCCAAATGCATGTCCGAGTTCGTGTGGGATAAGGGCAATATTATCACTACAACCTCCTGATGCGGGTACTAAAACATGACCACCATTTTTATTGTCTCCACCAATACCACACACAGTCTCGTTAAAAGCACCACTGCTGATCTCAACGGCGATGACATAGATATTATTGGCGAAGTCAAATTGTCCATCCAGTTCGTCAAAGATTCTATCGAATGAGTCGGTCTGATAAAATGCATCCTTGTGTTTCCCACCTATATGATGAACAATCGCATTGTCGTTTTGGTCCGTTTCAAATTTAAAAGTCTTTCTACCAAAACCGTGCCGTGCCATCTCATCAGCGAAGAACTTCTGTGACCTTTTTATTGAAACATCAAATGTCGTGTCAATGTCCGGTTGTGCCTCACGGTCATTCGGTAGAAAATAGATAAGCCGAACCACATTGGATTCCCCAATGTTTAAATCAACAATTTCCTGAGGCGCCTCTTCTTGTGCAAAACTTCTTGGTATAAACGAAAACAAGACAATGGTGAGTAGTGTTAGGGTAAGAAATAGCCTATTTTTCATTCGGTATACCTCCTCTTCTAACAATTATTTCGGATTTTACCTAAAGTTGTCCAGAGCAATCCCTTTTTGGTTATGTAAATATTTTGTTGAGCAATATGTAGGTATGCAAACACTAAGTTGACACCTATAAGTACGCAAACAAATTTCTCATAAGTATTTACTCCTTTTGCTTAAGTTCTAAGAAGGTATATGGATCAATACCTGCCTCATTAGTGTTAAGAACCGTAATGCCTTCAGGGGGAGGTTGTCCTGCCTCCAATGCTGCTTCAATAGCATCAAAGTCATCATCCGGATGTCCAGTCATTCTTCGAATAATTTCCCCATCCCATTCAACGTAGACGGTTCCCAATATGTTTGGATACACCTTGCCGTTTCGAAAAGTTGCCCCCTCGGATTTAACGCCTTCCTTCCATAACTTGATGCGAACTCGTGACATCAATTCACCTTTACGGGTTTTCCCCCAGAATTCCCATCTGAATTTAGTGGGTGGGATTGGATAATCCTCAGGTACCTTCGGGTATGGACCAAATCCGTAAGTTGACACTTGTACATCGGAACTTGTTTCTGCATTTTCCACAGGATAGTTCGTTTCGTTTGGTGCTTGTATCAGTTCTGTGTCTTTTGGCACGAGGGTTGTTTCGGTTACAGGTATTTTTGTGGATTGGTTTATGCTATCCATAGGGGCATCGGATACCTGTTCCATCTCGGAACCCATTTTTGCTATATCCGATTGGGGCAGCAGCTTTTCTGTATCGGCTGCCGCTTGTCTCTCAGCTGTCGTATCGTGCTGATACCAAAGTACACATGCAACGGATAATATAATCAGAAATCCAACGCCACCGAGAACCCATTTGTTGCTGAAAATATCACGATACATCTTATACCTCCTTTTGAGCATTGGCTGTCCAAGATAATTCGCTATAAATAAGACCGTCTCAGCTTACAAGTGCAAAAGCAACTTTGATGCCAAATCCACAAACCCTTACCGTTATAGGATTCTGTAAATTTTGGACTCGCTATAAATTGGTATAAAGCACATATTTTGTAGGGAAGCATGCAAAATATGGGGTCAAAATGCAAATTTTGGGGTGTGTGCTGGACGGTTGGCTGCACTGCAACCCGTTGGGTTTTCCTCACATTCTACCTAACCTATAGCAATTACTAAGTCACGTTGAAACCATCTTAGGACTTGATTAAATTGAATATTATGATAGTATGCAGTTACAACATTCAGTGAAATACTGCAGAAATTCTTACCTACGCATCAATTTGTTTCTGTCAAATCCTCCATTATTCTAACATATGATACAAAATTTCTATAAAATTACTCGGAAAGATTCCTAATTAAAAACCTTTAAAAGGATAACAGTATGATTTCATTTTACAAAATAAAACCGAAGTTTCAACAATTGGTGAAACCATTACTAAATTTGTTCTATAAAGCCGGTTTTACTGCTAACGGTATTACAGGGATCGCGATACTATTTTCTTTCACGATTGGCATCCTATTCTGGTTTTTTCCCGATGATCACATGCTTTGGATTTTCCCTATTGCATTATTACTAAGAATGACATTGAATGCACTTGATGGCATGATGGCAAAAACCTATAATATGACAAGTGAATCAGGAGAAATATTGAATGAACTCGGTGATGTTCTTTCTGATGCAGCCCTATATTTTCCTTTGACAAAACTGGCAGGTGTGAATTTCCGGTGGGTGTTGTTGTTTATTTTCCTTTCAATGCTCAATGAATATATAGGGGTCCTAACAAAAGCTGCAACCGGGACAAGAAGGTATGATGGACCAATGGGAAAAAGTGATAGAGCATTCATTTTGGGATTAACTTGTTTGCTGTTTTACTTTTTCCCCGCGATATATATAGCCTTTGATTATATTTTTCTGGGAATGAGTGTTCTATTGCTGTTAAGTTCTGCAATACGAATCAAAAATGGTTTAACCCAAGCCGGGAGTTGAAAATGAATATACTTGATTTACTCATAGTACAACAAAAAGAAATAGCCATTGTCATCGGTCTAATATTCGGTATTCTGGTTTTTGCGAGTATCCTGTTTTGGATTTTAAGCAAAGCTAAACCAGAAGCCAATCTTTCCGAATTAATTATGCGAACAAAGTCTTGGTGGGTCATGGCAACTGTATTTGTTTTAGCAGTCGTCTTACATCCCGTCATAACCTTTATTTCGTTGGGGTTGCTTTCATTTCTGGCATTACGCGAATTATCATCAATCAGTAAAAATATCCGAGAGGCTGATCGTAAAGTCCTGATCTGGTGTTTTTTGAGCATCCCATTTCAATATTATTTCGCCTACATCGGTCAATATAGTTTGTTTATTATATTCATTCCAGTGTTTATGTATGTATGGATTGCATTTATGTTGGTGATAATTGGTGAGACAGAGGATATTAGTCGTTCAATGAGCGTCCTACCAGCCCAATTGATGTTAACGGTATTTGGTATTAGTCACTTAGCGTTTCTGATTTCATTGCCAGAAATCGAAGGGTTTAATGCTGGTGGAAGGGCACTCTTGTTGTTTATTGTATTCATTACGGAAATGAACGATGTCTTCCAATTTACATGGGGAAAGTTCCTTGGTAGATTTAAGATTATTCCGAAGGTGAGTCCGGGTAAAACTTGGGAAGGACTTATAGGCGGTGTGATTACTTCGGTGGTAGTTGGATACTTTTTGCGTTTCTTGACTCCGTTTTCAGAAATTGAAATACTTATCACTTGTGGTGTAATTGCCATAACTGGTTTCATTGGAGATGTAGTTGTTTCTGCTATTAAAAGGGATATCGGTCTTAAGGATACAGGAGATACAATTCCTGGACATGGCGGTATTTTAGATAGAATTGATTCTCTTGCGGTTACGGGTCCGGTATTCTTTCATATCGTATATATCATGTATTATGTGTAATAGCAAATTGACATATAGGTCTTCATGAGTTAAGATGTTGTATATTTTGTATGAATTATGATTATCCGGATTATTCTTTGTCGGGTCAACAGCAATGTAGGCGATAACGGATTACATTAAAGGATGATTTCCTCATGAAAAATACACTGTTCTTTATTTTAGCGGTTGGTTTAGCGATATGTAGTATTCCACAATACACTATTTCGCAAGATACACAAGATTTGCATTTATGGGGGTTACCCCAAGGCGTAAAAGCACGGTTCGGTAAAGGAGGAATAAGAGGGAATTTAACCTATTCTCACGACGGAAAGTATTTAGCGGTATCGTGTAGCAACGGCATTTGGATATATGATGCACACACAGACGAACCACTCCGATTTCTTACAGGACATACGGATTTTGTTTTGATGTCAGCGTTCAGTCCCGACGGAACGCTATTGGCAAGTGGGAGTGGTGACATGACTATCCGTTTGTGGGATGCACGCACTGGGACAGCACTGCGTATGATGACGGGACATACAAACGGTGTTGAAGGTATAGCATTCAATTCTGACGGAACACTGTTAGCGAGTGGAAGTTATGATCATACCATTCGTCTATGGGATGTGCAGACCGGCACAGAACTGCGGACAATTGATGGGCATACAGATGGTGTCGTAAGTGTTGCGTTTAGTCCGGACGGTGCATTACTGGCAAGTGCCGGTAAGGACCAAACAGTGCTGTTATGGGACGTGCAGACAGGTGAATTGGTGCAAACGTTCATAGGACATACAAGTAAAATAAAGTACGTTTCGTTCAGTCCAGATGGCAAGTCAATTGCGACTTCCAGCGATGACAACACAGTACGGTTATGGGACGTGCAGACAGGAGTAGAACGCTACAAGATAGATAAGCACACCGCCAATGTTGATATCGTTGTCTTTAGTCCTGATGGGAAGATGTTGGCGAGTGCCTGTTGGGACCATACAGCGCGGTTATGGGACACACAGACTGGAGCATATATCCGAACGCTAAAAGGACACGCTTCTTATGTATTGAGTATCGCGTTCAGTCCGGATGGGAAAACGGTTCGGACTGGAAGTCGAGACGGCACCGTTCGCTTGTGGGACACAAACACCGGCGCACAGCTGCGGACGATAACTGGACATACAAATGGAGTTGATAGCATAGCATTCAGTCCTGATGGGAATATATTAGCGAGCGGGGGTAGGGACAATACCGTTAATTTATGGGATATCCAGACAGGTGAATTGATTCGGGTGATGAAAGGACATAGGAAACATGTTGAAACCGTTGTCTTTAGTCCTGATGGGAAGACTATCGCAAGTGCCGATGAAGACAACATTATACATTTGTGGAATATCCAAACAGGGGAATCTCTATGGACACCGCAGCAAATTCGATTTTGGATAACAGGTCTTGCTTTCAGTCCCAACGGAAAAGAACTTTTATGTGCAAGTGCAGTCCACAATATACGGTTGTGGGACGTACAAACAGGTATACAAAGTATTCTTGAAATAAACAAACTGAGTCTATTATTATGTATTGTCTATAGTCCGGATGGCTCTCAATTGGCGTGCGGATTCAATGATAACACTGTGCAGCTTTGGGATGTGAAAACGAAAAAAGTTATCTTTCGTTTGGAAGGTCATACTGATACTGTGACTGAGGTCGCGTATAGTTCAGATGGCTCGTTGTTAGCAAGTGCAGCTGGGGATAGAACTATTCGTATATGGAATCCACAGGCAGGTAAATCTGTTCGGACAGTAGAAATGGGAAATAGAAGTAATAACACCTTCGCATTGAGTCCTGATGGAATGATGCTGGCGAGTGGTGGTTGGGACAGAACCGTCAGTTTGTGGGATGTCCGCACCGGCACTTTCATTATCGAATTGAAAGCACATACGTATCCTGTGAATAGCATTATCTTCAGTCCGGATGGAAAAACGCTTGCGAGTGCAAGTAGTGATGGTACTGTGTTGTTGTGGGATCTCATGTCTGATGATATGGATTAGACTGCACACATTCCGACTTATTACACCAGCGGTAAGCATGCGTTGTCAGCACACCTTTTTCTTTTTTGAATCAAGAATATTAGGATTATTCTTTGTCGGTTCAACAGTAAATGTAGGTTATTATGGATTACATTAAGGATAATTTTCTCATGAAAAACACACTGACTTTCATTTTAGTGGTTGGTTTAGCGATATGTAGTATTCCACACTACACTATTTCGCAAGATCCACAAGATTTGCATTTAAGATTCTTACCTAAAGACGTAAAAGCACGGTTCGGGAAAGGCGCGATAAAAGGAAATATTGCCTATACCCCTGATGGAAATTATTTTGCAGTGGGATGTTTCACTGGTATTTGGATATATGACGCACACACGGACGAACCGCTCCAATTGCTCACAGGACATACAAATGGAGTCACAAGTGTTGCGTTTAGTCAAGATGGATTATTCTTGGCAAGTGGAAGTTCGGATAAGACCATCCGACTGTGGGATGGACGCACCGGTATAGAACTACTGGCGATGACCGGGCATGGCAGCGGTGTTAATAGCATTGCATTCAGTCCAGACAGTTCTCTGTTGGCAAGCGGTAGTTTTGATAATACAGTCCGACTGTGGGATATAAGAACCGGCATACCTATTCGGACAATGGTTGGGCATACAAGGAGTGTCATAAGCGTTGCATTTAGTCCTGACGGCACATTAATAGCAAGTGCCAGTGATGACAGAACATTGCGGTTGTGGAATGTGCAAATGGGTACATTGGTGCGAACGATTAAAGGATATGAAACTGATGAGATAAATACCGTTGCATTTAGTCCCAATGGGAAGACAATTGCGAGTGCCAGCGATGACAACACAGCTTTTCTATGGGACACACAAACGGGCAAATTACGCGTCATATTGGAAGGAGAAAATGATAGTATTGGAATGGAAGGACATAATAGTGATATTAATATCGTTATCTTCAGTCCTGATGGCAAAACTTTGGCAACTGCAAGTCAAGACTATACAGCACGTTTGTGGGATGCTGAGACGGGAACACATCTCCGCGCGCTGAAAGGACATACGTCTGATGTCCTGAGTATCGCATTTAGTCCAGATGGGAAAACTGTGCGGACTGGTAGTTGGGATGGCTCCTTGCGCTTATGGAACACAAACACTGGCATGCAGTTACGGACGATAACAGGGCATACGAACAATGTCTACAGTGTCGCATTTAGTCCGGATGGGGAGACATTAGCGATCGGAAGCACGGATAAAACCGTGCATCTATTGAACGCACAGACAGGTGAATCGCTGCGAGTGCTGAAAGGGCATACTCAGTGTGTCAATAGTGTTATATTCAGTCCGAACGGGAAGATCATCGCGAGTGCAGATGATAGCGAAACTATTCGTCTGTGGGATGCTCAAAGAGGAAAAGTCCTACAGATATTGGAACAAAACAGATTTTGGATCACAAGTATTGCTTTCCGTCCAGACGGAAAGACACTTCTGCGTGCAAGTAGTGATAATAACACAGTGCAGCTGTGGGACCTACTGACAGGTAAACATCAATCTATTGTCATTGACGATAAAAGCTCGATTAATAGCATGGCGTTTAGTCCGGATGGCTCTCAATTGGCGTGCGGATTCAATGATAACACTGTGCAGCTTTGGGATGTGAAAACGAAAAAAGTTATCTTTCGTTTGGAAGGTCATACTGATACTGTGACTGAGGTCGCGTATAGTTCAGATGGCTCGTTGTTAGCAAGTGCAGCTAGGGATAGAACTATTCGTATATGGAATCCGCAGACAGGTAAATCTGTTCGGACAGTAAAGACTGAGACCAGAGATAACCGTTGCATTAGGTTCAGTCCTGATGGGAGAATACTGGCAAGTGGCGGCTGGGATAACGTCATTCGTCTGTGGGATGTGCAAACCGCTACCTTCATTATCGCGTTGAAGGGACATACATATCAGGTGAATAGCATTGCCTTCAGTCCGGATGGAAAAACGCTTGCGAGTGCAAGTAGTGATGGTACTGTGTTGTTGTGGGAACTATAGTTTGCACAGTAGCAGGCATGTTTATAACGGGAATACCAAGCAATATTGTAGACAAGGTTTCTTGCAATAATCAAATGGTGATAGTAAACTCCTTGCTCCGATATAACGTTCTGTATAATAACTGAACCGAATGGAAACTGTTGCACGAAGTGGTAATTGAGATACCGTAACTCTTGGAGATTTTACGATGGTAAAATACCTTTATTCCAACCGACTTTTTATAGGCATATTGACAGGTGTCATTCTCATCGGCATCGGTGGAATATTTTATTTTAAACACCTGGATAATGAGAGAACGCTTGAACAAGAGCGCAGCCTCCGTATTAACTATCAGCAATGGCATTTACCTGATGGTGCCAAGGCACGTATTGGCACAGGTGAAATCCGTGAGATGCAGTATTCTCCTGATGGCAACCTGTTAGCCGCTATGAGTGATATCGGTGTTTGGATTTTCAATGGGCAGACAGCAGCTCCACAACATTTGCTTGCAGCACATACTGGCGTTATCAATAGTATCTCATTTAGTGCTGACAGTAGCACCCTCGCCGTAGGAACTGGAAATGGGACAGTGCAGTTCTGGGACACTTCTACGGGTGAACACCAGAAAACCTTTACAAGACAAGAATACCGTTTTGGCATTAATAAGGTTTTCTTTATGCCTGATAGTCGCACCGTTGCAGTTGTGAGTTCCCGTTCTACAATGCTCGATCTATGGGATATAGTTACAGGAAAGCGTAAAAACACGCCTTTAGCTGCCTCTGAAAATGACCCGGATGCGGATATTCGCTATATCCCGGACATGTATATGAATTTGGAAGGATATCGCAATTCATTCAGTTCGGATGGTAAAACAATTGTAAGTTATAGTGGCAATAAAGCCTTTCGTTTCTGGGATATTGCGACACGAAAAGAAATACGAACACTTCTGGTAGAATCTTCGGGACATATGATGTCCTTTAGTTCAGATTTGCGAAGTCTGGCAATAGCAAGTTATAAAAAGCCACTTCATCTTTATGACGTTAATTCTGGAACGCAGAAGGAGACAATCAGAACAGATAAACATGATTATTGGTTTTTGGTTTTCAGTCCAGATGGAAATTTTCTCGCCAGTTACGTTGATGGAGCCATTCGTATATGGGATGTCAACACAAGCAAAGAAAAGATTAAATTTAAGGAGAATAAGAGCGATGTTAAAACAGTCGCTTTCAGTCCAGATAACCGAACACTCGCCAGTATAAGTTTCGACCATACACTACGTTATTGGGATGTTGATACCGGTAAAGTAAAGAAAACATTAGCGGGGTACGGGCGTCTCTTTAAAGATGTGTCGCTAAGTGCTGATGGAGAAATGCTTATGACTACTGTTTATGACGCGACTACTGCCCATGATAGCAGATATATTCGTCTATGGGATTCAAACACCGGTCAGCACGAAAAAACCTTTATAGGACATAAGAAAGGTGTTTGGAAGGCAGTTCTAAACTCAGATAGCAGCAAGCTTGCAAGTTATACGTATTTCGAGAATACGATTCGGCTTTGGGATGTCAGTACAGGTAAACTCAATGAACTTAAGGGACCCAGGAGAAACCTTACAGGTATTGCATTTAGTCGTGATGGAGAAGTACTCGCAAGTTGGGGTGTGGCAGGTAACCACAGAGATATTATCCAGCACTGGGATGTAGGGACGGGACGCATACAACGAACCTTGCAATTAAATGATCAGGATAGATTTAGAGCACCAAAGGACTTATATTTAGACAAGAATATTTGCGCTGGTGTGGTAAAATATTTAGATCCGCATCTTTTCGTATGGAATCTCGTTACGGGAGATTACAATATCACAGACATTGGATACAGAGATATTAATGTAGCACGGTTTAGTACGGATGGGCACTTACTCGCAATTGTATTTGGTCAGCGAGTTATAAAAGAAAGAAATATCGTGCTTTGGGATGTAGAGACAGGAAAATATATCCGCACCCTCAAAGGACATACTGATGATGTTGAGAATATTGCTTTCAGTACGGATAGTCAAACACTCGCCAGTGGAAGTCAAGACAAAACAATCCGTTTATGGGATATAGAATCAGATAGTAGCAAAGTCCTCACGGATCCAAACTGGGCAGAAAACTTCCGAATATATACCGGTGTTGCTTCTGTGCTTGCTTTCAGTCCCGATGGACAAACGCTTGCAAGTGGAATGAAACTGGGTGATATTCACCTCTGGGATACTGCCACTGGTGCTATCAAGAAAACCTTTCACGGACATAGTCAAAGGGTATCACATCTTTTCTTTAGTACCGATGGACAAACGCTCATCAGCGCGAGCGATGATGGAACTATGTTAATTTGGAACCTTACACACCCCTAATCCAACACCCATTTGTTCGGTTTCAAAAACTTTCCAGACCTATATGAAAATGCCAACAACACATCTCGCCATCTTTACCCAACCACTGCTTGATCAATTATTAGACGGATATAAAACCATTAGACATTATATAAGTTTAATCGAAATGTTTGTCATAACACCAAGGTCTGAAGTTTAGACGAAAGTTATGTAATCCACAACAGATTTTCATGACTAAATCGCTGAACCCTTGTTTCCAATTACGCAA